>Ga0118677_10002552_pt1 | contig 36346 bp, 15 predicted proteins | sample AliMusrvi5mmetaG_FD_86154 | JGI IMG/M metagenome (GOLD analysis project Ga0118677, IMG submission 86154)
GACCACACTTGTTCGTTGGCCAGGGTGCCGGTGGCATGGCGGGTCACCGGACTGTGGCGGCCTTCTGCTGTTAGAGAAAGCCGGAATGGCGCGGCGGTGTCACCGAACAGGGTGCGGTGACTCCAACCCGGATCGACCGGCAGCAGCTCGCGGGCCGCCTTGGAATCCAGCGCGTGGGGCATGTGGTTGGGCCCGGCAATAAAGACGAGCAGGGCGCCGCGCTCGTTGACGCAGCGGGAAATGATCGCCCAAGTGGCGTCGGCAATCGCGTCCGGCGGCAGATCGCCGAGGATGATCACATCGAACTTGCGCCATTCGGCCTCGGTTTGCGGCAGCCGGTTGGCCGCGGCCTCGCCGAAGGGCCGCGCGGCCGAGGCGGCGATGTTAGACTGGGCTTGGCCCTCCGCCTGTTCGGGGTGTAGCAGCAGCCATTGCAGGTGCACCGACTTGTCACGGCCGTAGAACAGATTGCGCAGATAGCGGAATTCCCAGCGCGGAGAGTCATCGACTAACAACACGTTGGTGCGCGCCTCGGTGATCGAAGTTTCAAACGACCAGCGGTTGTTATCAGCGAAACGCTCGCCGGGTAGCGGCTGGATTTCAATATGGTAGCCGCCGGTGCCGCCTTTCTCGGGGAGATAGACGAATCTAACTTCCTCACGGTGGCGGTCTTGCGGGATGGCGATGTCGCGCTCCTCGATCAGGCGGCCGTCGCCTATCAACTGCACTTTCCCATGCTGGCCCTTGTAGCCGTCGAACTTCAGATCGGCCGCAATCCGCATGCGGTCGCCAAGGTGAATCGCGTCGGGCGAGCGCACGGCGAGCACCGCGGCATCGCGCGGCGGATCCGGGCTGCCGAGCGCGACAATGCCCAGCGGGGCGTCGAGGGCGCCGAAGCGGCGGGCGCTGTCCTCGACGCGCGACGGGCGGTTGTGGCGTCCGTCTGTTAGGAGAAGCGCGCCGGCGAGTTCGTCCGGCGGGATTTGTTCGAGCACGGAATCCAGCGCGGCGGCGATGTCGGTGGCCTGGTTCCAGCCGCTGACGGAGACATTGGCATCGGATTCCGGACTGCGGGCGAAATGGATCTCGCGCAAACGGACGTGCTCGCCGAGTTGTTTGAGAATCCCGGATTTGGCGAGCGCCTCGCGAACGATCGTGGCCCGCGAACTGGTGCTGCCCTCGTCGAACAGATCCATCGAGGCGGACTCGTCCCACAGCACGGCGACCTGGCGCTCGAGGCGGCGTTTCACGCTGCGAACAAAGGTGGGCTCGATGAGTATCCATGCCAACAGCCCGAGGGCGGTTAGGCGCAAGGCGACCAACTGCCGGGCGCGGCGCGGGCCGAGGGTGCCGGCCTCGTAGCGGTATAAGAACAGCAACAACTCGGCAGCCGCGGCAAGACCACAGGCGACAGCCGGGGGCGGCCAGCCGGGCGCGATGCGGAGGATGCCGCCGAGCAAGGCCAACAGGCCCCACAGCCCGGCGGCCACCACCACGCCCCGGACCAAATGCTGCCACCACACGCGCGGATTCATCGCCAGCCTCCTCTCTCCAACGGCACCGGCGAGGCATCGCCAAACTCGATGCGGACCTCGTCGCCGGCGCGCCGGGTGCGCGAAACCCAGCGGGCCAGCGCGGTTTCTAACAACAGCAGCAGCAGCGCGGCAGCGGCCACCAGGCGGGTGATCTCGCGGCCGAAACCGCGGCCGGAGAGCACCGCCAGCACGTCGGCGGTGGATTGCGGCAAAATCACATCACAGTGCTTCCGCAGTTGCGCGATGTCGGCGGGGGTCAGGCCGTCGAGGCGGCTTTCGGCGATTTCGCCGCGCACCACCACCGGCAGCGGGCCGGTGCCGGCGGCACCGGTGATCGCCTCGCGCTGCCCGGCGGGCAGCGTGACCTGATAGAGCCCGGGCACGGCCGGTCCGTCGATGCGGAGTTCGCGCCCGCGCCGGCCTAACAAAACTGCGGCCTTGCGGGTGCGGCCGGCCGGATCGACGGCCTCACCGCTCGGCGGATTCTTGTCGGCGGCGGGGAGCCAGGCGGTGGCGGGGATGATGTGGCGGATGCCGCCGGGAGGCGTCCAGAACAAGCGGGCACGGGGCGGATTGCCGCCTTGCTCGTAGAGGGCTTCGACCGCAACGGGTTTGCCCGCTTCAAGGTGCACGCGGGCGATTTGCGGCGCTTGATTCACCCGTTGATCCAACACCTCCTTGCCGGCGATCTTGACGGTGAGGTGCTCGTCAACCTCCGAATCCAACAGATAATCCCCGGAAATTTCCGGCAGCAGGGTGGCCAACCATTGCACGGCGAGGGTGTTGCCCGCCAGTTTGCGCTCGGGCGCGGTCTCGCCCCAGTTGAAATCGATCGTCGGGTCGATTCGTTCTAACAAAGGCCGCTCGCGGTTTGCGGCGCGGCGCGCATAGCGGGCGGCGAGTCCGCCCGATGAGCGGGGATCCAGTGCCACCGACGGGCTCCAGGCGGGGTCGAGGTTCCAATTGACGCCGCCGCCGGCGGCCCAGGCGACGAGTTCCTGCACCAGCGGGACGAAGGCGGCGCGGCCTGGCAGGTTGCCGGCGCGGGCGTCGAAAGCGCAGGTGGCGAGGACGCAACGGCCGCGGCCGTAGCCACGGGTGGCGAGAAACGGATCACCGTTGCCAAAGGCGGCGGCGAGCGTGCCGTTGTCCGGCGACAGGGTGGACTTGCGCCAGCGCCGGATCACCGCGCCGCCCAAATCGGAACGCCGTTCGTCACCCGCCCATGCCAGCGCGGCATGGCGGAAACTGTTAGCGTTAGGCGAGACCCCGGTTGCGGCGGCGGTTTCGACACCCAATGTTAGAGGCAGCAGTTTCCCATCCGGGCCGTCCCATGCATTGTAAAATGTTGGATCGGCGCGCGGTCCGGCCAGCACCACCAAACCACTGCCGGCGGCCGTGCGGTCGGCCACCGCCGCCGCGAGCGCGGCCGGCAGCCGCGCGACGTCGGCCAGCACCACCACCTCCGCACTGGCGAGGACTTCCGCCGTGACGTCGGGTGCGGCGACCACCACCGGGTCCATCAGGAAATCCTGGCCCGCCTGGCCACCGCGCAACAACGTGGCAACGGGGGCGAGCGCCAGCGCGGTGTGACCGGCCGCCCGCTCCAAAAAACCCCCGGCCGGATTGCCATCCACCAACACCACGCGCACCGCCTTGCGCACCGACACCACGCAGTCGGCACGGTCGTCGCCGGCGAGATCGTCGTGACCTGTCAGGCGGGCGGTGACCACGTGCGAGCCGGTGGTGGTGAAACGGTGACGGGTTTCAATTGTTTGGGTTTGGCCGGGAACGAGCAGGCCGAGCGGCTCAAGGGCGATTTGCTTGCCATCGATTTCTATCAGCAATTCGCCGGGCAGGACCGGTTGGTTGCCGGTGTTGACGATTTCACTGCGCAGCAGGCACTGGCGGTCGGTGCCGATCAGGTCGCGGGCGCTGGCGAGCGTGGCGATGCCGGCATTGCGCAGCGCCGGCGGTTGCGGAAAACCGCGCACCAGCAAGCGCGGTTTGGCGCGCAGTGCCTTCCATGCCGCCTCCAGCGCCTGCCACGCGCCGGCATTGTCAAAGCTCCAGCCGTGCCGCTGCAAATCGGTTAGGATGACGATGTCCTTGTTAGGTCGCTCGCCCTCCGCCAGCACCAGGGTGGCCATGCCTAGCGCCTCGTGGACGCGGAAGGTGCCGCCGACCGCATGCAGGCCGTCGAGTTGGGCGAGCACGTCGGCGCGGTGGGAGACCGGTGTGTTAGAGAGCGCCTGGGGCGAGGGTCCGCCGAGGATCACGGCAAACGAGGTGCCGCGCGGGGCGTCCTTGACGATGCGGCGGGCTTCTTCCAGCGCGTCGTCGAACACGGTGCGCGTGCCGGAACTGCGGGTCATCGAAGTGGAGGCGTCGATGATGAGGGCGACATCGTGGCGGCCGCCGCTTTCGAAACGGCGGAGGTTGAACCAGCGCTCCATCACGACCATGCCGGCCGCGAGGAAAATCAGCAGCAATGCGGCGGCACGCACCAGCAGGCGCTTGCGGAGGGTGCCGAGCACGAATGAGCCGCCGAACAAGCCGATTCCTAACAACACGGCCGGCAGCACCAGGGCCCACGGCGTGGTGCCGTCCGGCGGCACGAAGGGCCGGGCCACAGCCAGCGCGGCCAGCGCGAGAAGCAGGCAGCGCGCGGCCATGAGCAACAGATCCTCCCATTCCATGCGGCGGCGGCGTTCTGATAGAGAGTCCCGCAGGAAGCGCATCGCGCCCCAGGAGACCGGCTTGGCGGCCTGGCGGCGGATCAGGTGCAGGATCACCGGAATCGAGGCCCCGGTGAGCGCAAGCAGCAGCCATGGATTGAGGAACAGCATGTTCTAACGGCCTCGTTTGGCGTGCATGCGGCGGCCGAGGTAGCGCAGCAGGGTTTGGCGGAGCGAGTTGCGGGTGTTCACCGGGACGTGGTCGGCATGCAGGTTGCCGCAGGCCGCCTCGATCGCTCTAACGAAACTGGCGATGCTGTCAAGATAGGCAGCTCGCACGGCTTGCGGGTCGATTCGCAGGTTGGGGACGGTCTTTTCAAGATCGCGGAATTGTTGGTAGCCGGAAAACGGGAAACTCAGTTCCTCCTCGGCCATCACATGGAAAACGACCAACTCGTGTTGCCGGAAATCGAAGTGGTGCAACGCCTCGACAATCCGCGCCGGATCGTCGAACAAATCACTGATGAGAAACACCACGCCGCGTTTCGGAATCCGCTCGGCCACGTCGTGCAACACCGCGGCGGCATCGGTGTCGGCCCCGGCCGCGGTCCGGTCTAACACCTCGAGGATGCGCCGCACCTGGCTCGGCCGGCTCGCGGCGCGGATGAAGTGGAGCGGCTTGCGATCAAAGGTGACCAAGCCGGCGGCGTCGCCCTGTTTGATGAACAGATAGGCCAGCGCGGCGGCGAGGTATTTCGCGTAGGCCAGCTTCGACAGGGGCTTGCCGTCAAGCGTGGCGGCCTTGGCGCCGGTGTAGGCCATCGACCCGCTTACGTCCACCGCAAGGGTCGCCCGCAGGTTGGTTTCCTCGATGTACTGGCGGACCACGTTGCGGTCGCTGCGTGCCATCACCCGCCAGTCCAAGGTGCGCGGGTCATCGCCGGGCGCATACGGCCGGTGTTCGGCAAACTCCACGGAGATGCCCTTGTCCGGACTGGTGTGCTTGCCTGTTAGAGTGCCCTGCATGCGCCGCCGCGCCAGCCATTCGAGCCGGCGCATCACCCCCATCGTTTCCTCGGGCAGGAGCCGCATGCATTCCGGGAGGTGCAATTGAGATGTCATTGAAGAGAAAAATCCTAAATCCTAAATCGTAAATTCTAAATTCTAAATTCTAAACGAAGATGAGAGCGTGCACGGTGCCTGGCTTCTTCTTTTGCCTTTCTCTCCGTTTAGAATTTCGTGCTTAGACCTCTCTTCTTCTCTTCGTTTAGAATTTAGGATTTAGGATTTCGTGCTTAGACCTTGAGGTCCTCGCGGGGCGCCAGTTTGGTTAGAAGCCGGCGGATGATTTCATCGCTGGTCACCCCCGCCGCCTCGGCATTGAAGGTGGTCAGCACCCGGTGGCGCAGCACCGGCGCGGCCACGGCGACCACGTCGCGGGTGGTGGCATGGAAGCGGCCGCGCAACACGGCGTGGGCCTTGGCGGCGGCGATCAGGCCGATGCCGGCCCGCGGTCCGGCGCCCCAGGCGACCATGTCGCGAACGAAATCCGCGGCGCCCTTTTCCTTCGGGCGGGTGCCACGGGCGATGGCGGCGGCGAAGTCGATCACATGATCGCCCACCGGCACGCGTCGCACAATGTCCTGCAATTGCAGGATGTCCTCGGCGCTCATCATCGGCGACACGCTGGCCGAGGACGGCCCGGTGACCCGCCGGATGATTTCGCGTTCCTCCCCCTCGCTGGGGTAATCGACGATGATGTTGAATAGGAAGCGGTCGAGCTGGGCCTCGGGGAGCGGATAGGTGCCTTCCTGTTCGATCGGGTTCTGGGTGGCCAGCACGAAAAACGGCACCGGCAGGTGCATCGTGCGTTCGCCCACCGTCACGTGCCGCTCCTGCATCGCCTCTAACAGGGCGGCCTGCGTCTTGGGCGGCGTGCGGTTGATTTCATCGGCCAGCAGCATGTTGGCAAACACCGGGCCCTGCACGAAACGGAACCCGCGGCGGCCGGTTTCCGGGTCCACTTCCAACACGTCGGTGCCGGTGATGTCGGCCGGCATCAGGTCCGGTGTGAACTGAATCCGCCGGAAACTCAGGTCCAGCGCCTGCGCCAAGGTCGAGACCAGCAAGGTTTTGGCCAAACCCGGAACCCCGACCAACAACGCGTGACCGCGGCAAAACACCGCCATCAGGACTTGTTCGATAACCGCCTCCTGGCCGACGATCACCCGTCCTATCTCCTCCTTCATTTTGCCATACACCGCATGGAGTCGCTCGACCGTCGCCTTGTCATCGTGAATCATGATGGCTTGAAATTACGGGGATTCGCGAAGGGTCTTTCATGCATTTGGGCGGGACACCCAAGACCAGGCAATCGCTTTTGATCCCCATGTGTTCCAAAACCGCTCCTGCCCCTGCGCAAGCCGAACCAATTTCGAGCCTCTTGCACGTTGCCGGTTTTCAGCAGGTGCGGCTATATTATTTCGGAGTGGGGGGCGTGGCCGGTTCGGGCTGCAGGTCCTCCGCGCTCAATTCACGCCGCTTGCCGGCGGGATCGACCAGATTGATGGCGGGACCGTTCTTGCCACAGAAGCTCAAGCGCAGCGGGTGGGCGCCCGCGCCAAGGACGACGACGCCCTTCTCGCTCTTCCCGCCGTCCAACACGAGATGGTTGTCGAGGTACAGTTCCCCCGCCCCGCTGAACTCATACTGGCCCGCCTGCTTCACGTGCAAGGTCGCCTCCGCAATCAAACCATAAGGAGTCCAGCCGAAATTGGGCAGGAAAAACCCCGCCAGATCCTGGACCTTGTAGGTGGGTTGCTGGCCGCTGTATATGACCTTTAACGGTGTTAGGTCCGCGGGCAACTGCTTCATCTCCTTGGGCACCTCATATAAGATGATTTTCACACTGCGGGGAGCCGCGGCATCGGCATTGTACTGATAGCGCGCGGCCTTGGTGAAGCCCACCGGTTGGCTGCCACTGTACGCGCGGACCTTGAGCCAGGTTTCCTCATTGGCCTTCGGATTCTTGGGCGCGATCCTGATCGGCTCCTGATAGACCGGCGACGCGGCGGTGGGTTCACTGTTGTCCAGCGTGTAATGGATTGCTTGGCCGGGCAGGGGCGCGAGCGGGGTCAGCCGCAGCGTGACCGCGCGGTCATAGAGCGAGAAGCCGCCGCGTTCATGGACGAAGCGCTCCATGTCCTCGATGGGCGCGCCTTCCAACCGGGCCAGGCCCTCGGCCTGGATCGCGACGGGCAGGATGAGTTTCTCCAGGATCTCATCCGTCGCCTTGAAGCGCCGGGCGAAATCGGCGAAGGTCCGTTGGTTGTCGGGGTTATAGACCATCTCGTTGCGCGGGACGGCTTTGTTGCGCAGCTTGCGGATGATCTCCCGGCCGGGGCATTCCCACAGCACCATTTCCGCGCCGAGCACCGCGTTGGTTCGCGCCAGTTGGGAGGGCGCGCCATACTCCTGGCCCACCTGCCAGATGTTCCACTCATAGTTTTTCCGCATGCTGCTGCTAGCCTGGGGCCACCACGGCACATTGATGATCTTGAAACCCGCGTTGATCAACCCCTGATGGCTGCCACCCCAGGCCATCACGACGATGTCGCGGTCAAAGGGCGCGCCCCCGGGGTCAAAGCCTTCCCAGACGATGGTCTTCTTGCCGTGCTTCTTCACCATGGCGTTGAGCTTGTTAAGGAAGTAGGCATAGACTTGGGTGGTGTTGTAACCCTTTCGGGCCATATAGGCCTTGCCTTCCTCGGAGGCGGCCCAGTTGTTCCAGTAGGCCTCGTCGCCACCCAGATGGATATAGGGGGAGGATTTGAACACCTCCGCGAGGTCGCCGATGAGTTTCTCGAAGGCCGGATAGATGCCATCCTCGTTGGCCATGTTGATCATGCCGCTGATGCTGGTGAACTTGCCCGTTTTGGGATCCTTCATGCCGAAGATCTCCTCCATGCCCCGCTGCAAGCCATAGCTATGGCCGGAAGCTTCGATCTCGGGCACGACCGTCACGCCGCGATCATCGGCGAACTTCACGAATGCCAGCAACTCGTTCAAGTCATAAGGGGCGGGACCGGAATCGCCGCCGTTCCACCCCGAGTTTTTGCCTAACACAGGAAAACTCTTGGAGGGGAACAACCACGCCGGATCATCCGAGAGGTGGAGATGCAGGAAGCGAATCTTGTAGAGCCGGCACATGACGACCACCTGCCGGAGATGATCTAACGAATTATACCGCCGCGCCACGTCCACCATCGTGCCGCCATATGCCGACTGCGGCTCATCGTCGACCCTCATCACCGGCAGCAGGAGTTGCGTGCCGTGCGGCGTGATGGCCTGGAGCAGAGTGGCGGTGCCCAGCGCGACGGCGGTGTAATTGGCGCCCCGGACGCTCACGCCGCCCTTGGTGATCTCGACGACCTGCGCTTCGCCCTTGAGGGAAGTGTCGCAGGACAGCGTGATGTCGCCCTTGCCGCCTTTGCCGGTCGCGGCGGCCAGGCGCACGCCGGTGGTTTGGTAAATCTCATCCCCGAGAATTGCCGCCAGCCCGGCTAACGAGTCGCCATCGGCGATGATGCGGGCGGTGGCCGTTAGGGTGAGATGCCCTTCGCCGAGATTCAGGCTTTTGGGCCAGGGGATGAGGCATGGGCCGCTGCCGTCCGGCGGCGCTTCCGCTCGAGCCGGCCACGAAGTCAAGAGCATCAGGACCAGTGCCGCCAGGGCCTGATAGGGAAGAGCGTTGCGGGATGAAAATCCTGTCATTTGTTCGCGGGGTTGTGGTTGGGCAATGTGGAGACGCCGCCCGGCGGCCGGTTCTTTCACGGCGACGATGTCAGGTTTCGGCACGCGAGGGTGGGCCTCTTACGTTCTCACGGTTTGGCGGGCTTCGCCTCGCGGTAGTCGTGAAAGGCAATCACGCGGGGACTGTAACCGGCCGGATCGGCATTGATGAAGACCACGCTGCGGCTGCGCGAGAGTGATGATCAAGGCAAAACCACGGTTCGGACAAGCCGGGATGGACCTAAAGTGCCGACTTGGAGTTCTCATGGGTCAGTGAAAATCCGCCTTTCCGGGACCACAGTCGGGCGGCACCCTCATCTGGCGGCGGGATAAACCGCGAGGTGCAGCGCCGAGGGGGCGAAGGGTTCGAGCCGCAGCGTGTTGCTGCCGGACTTGAGAAAACGACTGATGTCGAGCCGTAGCGGCTCGCCGATGAAACCGCCGGCGGCACGACCGTTGACCGTCACCCGCGCGGCGGCCTCCGGCGCGAGGGCGACGGCCTCCAGATAGACACGCTGCTTCGTTAGATCGAGCGTGGCGGGCAGCTCGCACACCCCATCGTAAGGCGCGGCCTTAACCGGGCTGGCGGTGAAGGGTTGTTTGCCGGCCACCGGGGTTGGCACCGCCACCTCGGGCGATGCAACGCGGGTGATGGGGATGGTCGCCGTGAGCGGGGTGTCGGACTCCAGGCGCGCGGGCGGCTTGTTAGAACCGGCTCCGAACACCAGCAACACGCTTTCCAGCGGGGCGAGGGACAGGTCGATGGCAACCGTATCGGGCGCGAGGCGGTGGCTGCGAGGAGTGGTGATCTCATTGCGCATCGGGTCCCAACATTGCGGCTCGCCTTTCGCAGTGACGCGGAAACTGAAGGCGCGCGCCGCGCCGCTATGGTTCTGGTTGGCGACAAAGAACACGTCGCAGCCGTCCTTGACGCGGTGCAGGACGTGAAGCCAATGGTCGGTCTTGCCCGCGGTAACCTCGAGGGTGGGATGGATGCCCGCGTCGCCGGCCAGCACCTGCTGCAATTGCTCCGCTGTGGGCTTCTCCGGTAGCAGATAGGAACGGCCGCCGGCGGCGTTGGTCTTGCACCGCCCGAGGCCGGCGGCCGGCGTGCCCCAGATAGCCTCGCGCAGGGCGGTGATGTCGGCGGCGGTTTTGCCGGGGGTGGCGGACTGAATGGGCAGGAACCCGTGGGCGAGGACGACCCCGCCCTGCTCGAAGAACGCCTGCGCCTTGGCCAGGGTGGCGTATGGGATCACCTCCACCGGCGGCACGACAAGCACCTGATAGGACTCGGCGCGCAGTTGCAGGTTCTTGCCCGCAAGCCGCATGTCGTTCTCGAACACCTCATAGGGCAGCCAGTCGCAATCGTAGAGCGAGTCCTGCAGGCTCTCGCTGATTTGATCGAGCGGGACACGCTTGCCGACCTGCCCGCTCTGGCCTGGCGAGAGCAGTGCCACGGGGGCAACGTGGCGGCCGCCGCTGAGCATCAGGCTGAGGCGGCTGGTGTAATCGGCGAACACCCGATAGAGCGGGAAGCGCGGCTCGAAGCCGCCGTTGTAGAAATACGGCGGGCAATCGCTGTCGTAGGGCGCGCGCGGATTGAACGAGTGGGGAATGAGGAAATTCACCCCGCTAACCTGCATGTGATCGGCCCACCACTTCATTTCCGGATAGGTGAGGTCCTGGCCGCGCGCGCCGAAAATCTCGCACATGGCCAGATCGTCGCGCTTGCCATAGGCGTGGCTGATGGAACTGCCGAGCTTGGGCGTCTGCCAGCAGGGGGCGTCGCCCGCCGCCCGCTGGCCCATCTTGAACTGTGAGAAGACGGCGTCAATGCCGCCCATGTTGCTGTATTTCTGCACCCGCATCAGGTCCCCGGCGCAAAAGTCATCCAGCAGATACATGTCGGCGTGCTCCATGAAATGGCCGATGGAACGCACGCCGTGATCCTCGCACCAGCGGGAAATGCCGCCATACATGGTGCGGCCCCAGGTTTCGGCACGCGCCTCCAAATATTGATAGCGCGCGGCCACCTGGGCCTCCCCGGAGAGCTGGAACTTATAGGCGACGTAGGCCGCTTTCCAGTCCACCCCGAGTTCCGCCAGCACCTTGTTCAACTCCGTGCCCCAGTCGCCGCGGGTTTCCGGCTCATCATAGAAAAAGCCGACGATGGTCCGGCCGAAGTCCGCCTTGAAGTGGTCGTAGTGGGGTTGATAGACCGTCTGCAGCAACCAGTCCACGCAATCCTTGCTGGCGCCGTCCACACTCAACTGCACTCCCCCGCCCTGGCCCAGGCCCGGCGCCTGCACATGGGTGAACTTCATGATCTTCCAGCGACCCTCCGGCACCGGCCAGGTGAGTTTGCCGGCCTGAATGAAAGGTGCCAGATCCAGCAGGCTGGCGGCGTCGATGGCGCCATCGGCGGCCAGCCGTCCCGCCACCGTGGCGATGTAGCGCTCACCGGCATAGCCATCGGCTTCCAACTGTTTTGGTCCCGCCACTTCCACCGCCGCGCCCTCCAGCCGCTTGGCCGCATAGCGCGGCGGGACCTTGCCGCCAACGCCCTGGCTGGGCCACCATTTCTCGTCGAAGATCCACAGCTTGAGGTCGTGCTTTTTGGCGGCCTCCAAGCAAATGCCGACGTCGCGAAACCAGTTAGGTCCGAGCCAGTCGCTGTGCGGGCGCGACTCGGTGGTGAGGCAGCCGTTGCCGCCCTCGGCAACCTTGTCCAGCTCCGTCTCCAACTGCTCCTGGGTCTCGTCGCCGTGCAGCCAAAACAGCGGGCCGACATGGCGCCGCGCATCTAACGGCAGCTCGCTGAAATCGCGGGCGAGCCGCCCGGCCGCTGTGACGCCGACCGGCTCGGCGGCGGCGGCGGAGTCGGCATGCAGCGGAGTGAGCAACAGGGCGGGAAGAAGCATGAGGAGCGGATGTTTCATGGCTGGATTCACTTGGTGAGACTGACGCGGCGGCTGCCGACGGATTGGATACTCGCCATCCCGCGGGTATGTTTCTCCCTAAATGGCGAAAATGACATTGGTTAGACTCGCGATTGCGGGCAAGCGTGAAAGTTTCCAAACCGGGAGAAGTATAGGACCCAAATGAAACAAACCCTTGCTCTGGCGACATTGTGCCTGGTCTCGGCGGCGGGCCTGTCCCGTTTGGCCGCCGTCGATCTCTATGACCGCGACTCGCCCTTCAACGGCGGCATGAAAGTGGCGGCGACGCCCGGCGGCATCGATCCGGCCGATACCCATCCCGGCCTCAACCTCATCCCCTGGCCCAAGACGCTCGAGGTGAAACCAGGACAAATGAGCCTCACCGCCGCCAGTCGCATCGTCGCCGGTGACGCCAGCCTCAAGGGCTTGGCCGACATCCTCGCCGGGGAAATCAACCTGCTTACGGGCCTCAAACCGGCGGTCGCCGGCGGCCCGGCCCGCGCCGGGGACATCGTCCTCACCCTCGACAAGTCGATCAAAGCCGGCGAGCCCATCCTGGTCGCCCGCCCGCCGGATGTGGTGCGCACCACCGACGGCGCCCACTTCCTCACCATCGGCGAACAAGCCGTGGTGGCCGGCTTCGACTACCGCGCGGTGGCCGAAGGCAGCGCGACCCTCTTGCAAGCCATCGGTCAGGCCGACGGCAAGGTGACTTTGCCCAAGCTCGTCATCAAGGATTGGCCGCACGCGGATTATTGCGGCCTGATGATCGATTGCGGCCGCCAGAGCAACCCCGCCGAAGCGCTCAAGAAAGTCGTCGAGGCCTGCCGCATGTATAAGGTGCGCTACCTCCAGTTGCATCTAACCGACGATCAGGGTTGGTGTTTCCCGTCCACCAAGTATCCGCAGTTGGGCTCCAAGCCCCAAGGCCCGACACTTTATACCATGGCCGAACTCAAGGACCTGGTCGCCTACGCCGACGCACGCGGCATCGCCATCGTCCCCGAGTTGGAAATGCCCGGCCACAGTGGTGCCGCCCTGAATTGCCTGCCGGAAATCTTTGACGCCATCAATCCCGAGACCAAACAACCCATCCACCTGGGTTGCATGAACATGGCCAACGAGGACATCTACCCCGCACTGGACACCATCATCGGCGAAATGTGCGACGTGTTCAAGTCCTCCCCCTACTTCCATATCGGCACCGACGAAGCCTCCATGGGACGCCTCCCGCTCCACAGCGGCTACAAGGCGTTCATGGAAAAACACAGCCTCAAGAACGACGGCGAGCTGGGCAACTTTTTCATCGCCAGCGTCAATGAGATGATCAAGAAACACGGCAAGAAAACCGTCAAATGGGAGGGCATGGGCACCGGTGCCGCCAAAGACATGATCGTCATGCCGTGGATTCTGCGCAGCAACGCGGCACGCGGGTTGATCGATCAGGGGTACACCACCATCACCACCCCGTGGGACCTGGAAATGCCCTGGCCGCAGTGGAGCATGTATGAGTGCAACAACAGCAAACTCAAAAAGGGCGATGCGGTCATCGGCGCCACCGCCCTGGCCTGGGAGATGGCGGCCCCCGGCAACATCGTTAGAGCCCGCGCCGTCGCGGGCCGCCAGGAACGCACCTGGGGCCCGGACAACAGCGTGACCGAAGCCGGTTTTCTCGCCCGCTACCAAGCGCTCGACGCCGCCGTGGGCCGCCTCCTCGGCCTGCCGCCCCAACCCGTGACCGACGCGACCTTCACCACCACCGCCGGCACCCGCGACCTGCTGCTGCCGTTGTTTGTTTTCGACGGCAACGAGGCGACTTTCTATCAATCTGCCGGCGTGCCCAAGGCCGGCGACTCGTTCACCGCCACGCTGGCCAAGCCCGCGCTGGTCTATGCCATCGAGGTTCTAACTGGCAGCAATGGCAAGGGCCTGATGGATGGCGCGGAACTGCAGGCCTCGGCCGACGGCAGTATCTTTGTCACCGTCGCCAAGCTGACCAATGGAACCGCCAAAGCGGTCCTGAAAGATAACGCCATCAAGTCCCTGCGCCTGCTGTGCGCCTCGCCCCAGCGCGATCCGATGGTCATCCGTGAAATCAAATTGCAGTTGCTGGTCGAACTCAGCGGCAGCGTCGAAAATCCCGGTAAAACCGTCGGCGCGGGCAACGTCGGCGTGCTCAAGGGTGATGCCGGTTTCCGCGGATCTAACAATTCATGCCTCAATCCCATCACCAACAAGGGCTTCACCCTCACGTTCGATAGCAATGGAGGAAACGCCGGCGCCTATAACGGGCCCATCTCCGGCACCGGCACGGTGCGGATCGTCCAGGGCGATGTGGCAGGCAAGTTCCGCGACACGCCGATGGTGCTGGGCGGCACCCAGCCGAACACCATGAATGGCGCCTGGCAGGTCAAGTCCGGCCGCCTGACGCTGGCCAAGGAGGCGGGGGTGGATGCCATCGGCGGCACCATCGTCGTCGGCGGCCAGGGTGACAACGATTGCCTGTGCTGGACCAACAGCGACCAGATCAACGACACGGCCACAGTCGAACTGTTGGATTCGTCCAAAGGCGGCGCCACCCTCAACCTCAATGGCTGCAGCGAGAAATTCGCCAGCCTCAAGATGGCCCCGCACACGAAGATCCTAACCGACGGGGAGAAGGGTGGCGGCGTTCTAACCGTTGGCACCCTGGCCATCGGCGGCAAGAGCGCTCCCAACGGCGTGTACACCTCGGCCGCCCCCTGGATCGCGGGCACCGGCTTCGTGGTTGTGGGCGACGTGAAATGGATCAACGCCGCCGGCGTGATCGACAACGCCAACACCACCATCGGTGCTAACAATATCGCCGTGCTCACCGCCGCGACGACTTTCGGCCCGGCCACCGGCAACTGCGCCATCCCGGTCAGGACCGGCGAGTTCGGCCTGACGCTTTGCGCGACCGGCGACAAGCCCACCCTCTACAGCGGCTTCATCATGGGCAACGGCAGCGTGACCTTCACGGCGACCGCCAGCGACTCGGCCACCGCACGCCAGCCCTTGGAAATCACCGGCCCCGCGCCCAGTTCGTATAAGGGTCCGACTGTTCTAACACGCGGCGTGTTGAAGCTCAACAAGCCCGCGGGTGTGATCGCCATCCCCGGCAACCTGATGGTGGGCGGCGCCGCGGGCGACACCGTGATCCTGGCCAACGACGGCCAGATCGTGCCCACCGCCACCGTCACGCTTAACGGCAAAACCCAACCGTGTTCGCTGGACCTCGCCGGCCACAAAGTCGTGCTGGCCAAGCTGCTGCTCGATGGCAGAGCCAAAATCCTCACCGGCCCCGGCGGACAGTTGACCGCCAAGCAGATCATGGTGGACGGCAGGAATATCGCCGCCGGCAGCCACAAGGCCCCGCAGCCGTGGTTGGAAGGCGCCGGCAGCGTGACCATCGATCCGCGCGTGGACGTCAAGGGCGAGATCCTATGCCCTAACAAAGAGATCGGCGCCGACAACATCGCCAACCTGACCGCCGACACCATGTTCGGATGGCTGACGGGGACCTGCAATATCGACGTGGCCACCAATGGCCACACGATCACCCTCGATAGCGGTGCGGGCAACGAGTATCATTATACCGGTGTCATTTCCGGCACCGGCAACGTGGCGTTGCTGATGGCTCCATCCAGCAGCCACCTCAAGGATAGTCCGCTGCATCTGGCCGGCGACAAACCTAACACCACCACCGGCAAATTCATGGTTAGACAGGGCCGCGTGCAAATGGAGAAACCCGACGGCGTGGACGCCATCAGCGGCGACGTGGCCGTCGGCGGCCAGGGTTTCAATGACTGCCTGGCGTGGCTCAACAGCAACCAGATCAAGGACAGCGCCACCATCACCCTGCTCAATGCCGGCAACAGCGGCGCCGCCTACCTGAACCTCAACGGGTGCAACGAAACCGTCGCCGCCCTGGTGATGGCCGCCAATACCATGGTCAAGACCGACAGCGCCGAAGGCAAGAGCGGTGTGTTGACCGTAAAGTCGCTCACGGTCAACGACGTCAGGAAGCCGGCCGGCACCTATACCGCCGCCACGGAGAAGTGGCTGGAAGGCAAGGGCAAGGTCGTCGTCACGCCGTGAGACCGCCCCGAGGACGAGTCAGACGCGTCCAATATCCATCACAATTTTCCTTCAACCCATGCCCTCCCAACCACACCATGAATCGTTATCTGGGACTACCGGCCCTGCTGCTGACTTTGCTGGTGTTCACCACCGGTGGTACCCGCATGTTAGCCGGGGATGATCATCCGCTGGACCGCTGCAACGTGGTCTGGGACTCTCCCAGCAACAACTCCGCCGGGTCCATGCCAATCGGTAATGGCGACCTTGGCCTCAACCTCTGGGTGGAGGAAAACGGCGATCTGCTTCTGCTCCTCAGCAAGACCGACGCCTGGAGCGACGTCGGACGCTTGTTGAAGTTAGGGTTGGTCCGTGTGCGGCTAAATCCGCCGCTGGTGAAAGGGGGCACGCCTTTCCGTCAGGAGTTGCAGCTTCGCCAGGGGCAGATCGAGGTGCGCAGCGGTGCCGAGGGCGTGCAAACCGTGTTGCGGATCTGGGTTGATGCCAACCGGCCGGTGATTCATGTCGAGGGCGAATCCCAGCAGGACTTTCAGCCTCAGGTCGAGTTGATCTTGTGGCGCACCAAGGATCACGACCTGAAGGATGTTCTTTGGCATTCTGGGGGCCTAACGACGACTGGATCCCCGATCAGTGTCACGGCTCGGTCTCGATGCTCGCGCTGCAATCGATGCTCCTGCAATGCGATGGCAGGAATATTTACCTGTTGCCGGCCTGGCCCATGGACTGGGATGTCGATTTCAAGCTGCACGCCGCCTATCAGACCACCGTCCAGGGCAAAGTTCGCGACGGCAAACTCGTGGATCTGATCGTCATCCCCGCAACGCGAAGGAGCGACATCATCATCGAAAACCGGCAGCCATGATGAATATGAATTCCAGAAGCAGGGTCGCGCATGGAGTTCTGTTAGCAACCGTCATTCTCGTCACCACACCCGTCGCCGGCGCTGCGGATTTTTATGTGTCACCCGGCGGGAGCGACGCCAACCCCGGCACTCAGGACCAGCCTCTCAGGTCCTTGGCGGGGGCACGCGACGCGGTGCGAGCCGCGCGGGCCAAGGCGCCCGGCAATATCACCGTGTGGTTCGCGGGTGGCATCTATCCTGTCCACGAAACCGTGGTGTTCGGCGTGGACGACTCCGCCGCGCGAGGTGCCACAACCACCTATGCGGCCCTACCCGGCCAGCGGCCCGTCTTGTCCGGTGGCGTGAGGATTGGAGCTTGGCAAAAGTGCGGCGAAGAACTCCCGGGACTACCGGTTCAGGCACGGGGGCACGTATGCGTCGCCACCCTGCCGCCGGCAACCAAACGCTTCGATAGTCTGTTCCAAGGCCTTGCCCGCCTGCCCCGCGCGCAGGCACCTGCCTTCACCCCGCCACAACGCGCGGACGCCAATCCCGCTCCCGATCGCGCCTTCTACGAAATCATGTTTCCGCCCGGTGCCATCAGGAATTTCCGCAACCTGTGCGACACGGAACTGTCCGTCATCACCTCCGCCCCGTGGACGATGAACGTGCTGCCACTGGAGTCGGTTGACGAGGCTCGGCTCTGCGCCCGCGTTGGTGTTAGATCCTCCTATCCCCTCACCCGCCCGATGTTTGGCAAATTTGCCAGCGGCAGTGTGTTGGTGGAAAACGTGTTCGAGGGCCTCAGCGCCCCCGGTCGGTGGGTGCGCGACAGCCAGGCGGGCAAACTCTACTTGTGGCCCGCCCCGGAGGCTCCGCCCGGATCACCCGACGGCACTCCGGGCGGCGATGTGATCGCACCACAAGTCACCGAGTTGGTGCGCGTCGAAGGTCACATCGACTACGATGGCCCTAACGACACTCCCGTGACCGGGTTGGTCTTCCGCGGCCTGACATTCGCCCACAGTGATCGCTTCGCCTACCCTGCCGATCATCAGGGGCGGGGGCTGCAGCACGACTGGGAACTGTTCGACGCACCGAGCGCGATGGTGCGCTTGCGCGGCGCCGAACACTGCGGAATCGAGGCCTGCCACTTCACGGCCTCGGCGGCCACCGCGATCCGGATGGACTTGCACTGCCAGCATAACTTCGTCCGTTCCACACTGATAGAACACGTCGGCGGGGCGGGCGTGCTGTTAGCCGGCTATGGCCCCGGCACCAAGAATGTCAACCGCTTCAACGAGGTCCGCGACAACCATATCCATCATGTGGGCGAGAGCCTCTGGCATAGTGCGGCGGTGTTCGTCTGGCAGAGCGGCGACAACCGCATCTCCAACAACCTCATCCACAACGTTCCTTACACGGCCATTGTTGTCAGCGGGCGCATCCGCTGCGAGCGCGGCGGCACCGGCGAGTGCTCCAAAACCGTGCGCTGGAACGAGCTTGACGCCCTCTTCGGCCGGGAGACCGATATCGCCAGTCTGCCATGGGCGCGGCGCGAACCGCTGCTACACGCCCGCAACAACCTCATCCTGCAAAACGAGATCCGCGATGTGATGGAGGTGCTCGAAGACGGTGACGGCATCTATGTCTCCGGCGCGGGCAAGGACAACGTCATCCGGCAAAATTATATCCACCACTGCCTCAGCGTCCACATGGCCGAGGGGATCCGCTGCGACGACGACCAGCACGACACCGAGATTGACGGCAATATCATTTTCCGCATCGGCGGTCTTGCCACTGGCATCGCCATCAAGGGCGTCACCCGGGTCACTAACAACATCATCGCCTGTCCGGCCAACCCGCCGCTCTGCGGCCTGCTCTCGCTGGAGCATGTGCCCATCGCCGGCTCGGTGATTCAGCGCAACATTTTCCTGGTGACCCGCGTGGACGACAAGGCCCTGCGCCAGGGCCGGACGATCTACGACACCATGGCGTGGCTCAAGGACACGCGGGCCGATAGCAACCTCTACCACAACACGGCCGACCCCGGGTGGGGACAACGCCATCTTGACGCCGAGCAGAGCAACGGCATCGAGGGTGCCAGCGTGAGCGCCGATCCATTGTTTTTCGATATCGAGCATGGCGACTTCCGGCTCAAGCCGGCCTCGCCCGCGCTCAAACTCGGATTCGTGCCGATCGACATGAACCTGATAGGCCTCCACCACAAGGTCGGCCCGCCGGCACTGGAACCGTAGGACCAATACTTCTTTCTCCCCTCGGGCGGCCGACGCTCATCGATGCCCTCGCTCTCCGGTCCGGCCGCTGGCTCGCTCAACGGCCATCAGCTCCTGAATCAATTGAAGAATATTCTCGAACACGAGGATCAACCGCCCGCAGGCGTGCCGGTCACGGCGTGCTGGGAAGCCAAAGCGCAAACGCCTTGGTACTTTGCAGCCGCCTGGCGAAATTCCAATTACCTCAAACGCCCGGAAAGCCGCCGGATCGGGGAATCATTTTGCCGGATCAGGGAATCATTTGGTGTTGCGGCCGGGGAGAGGGAGGGGCTGTATCGGATGCGCAGATAAGCAAGAATCCTAACAAAAACAAATGACATCATGAAATCAGCATCAATGAAGGCAACCCGTCACCGGTTTTGCACCCGGCTCCTCTTCACCAGCCTAACCGCGCTGGTGTGTGTCAGTTTTGCTTCGATGGCCGATTCGGCGCAGCTCGATGTCACACCGGGGGCCGCCAACCCGGGCTACGGCACGACGCCCGCGCTGCCGTCACCGTATGATGGCTTCGTCGACATGCTGTTGCCGAGCGCGACGCCTGGCGTGGTGACGAGCACCACCGGTGGCTTGTACGCTGCCACGAATCTTAACAACGGCGCCGTCAGCTCAGGTGGTGCCGACGGGACTAATGAGTACGTTTTCCTTGACCGACCGCAACGTGCGGCCTTCTCCGGCCTCGCCGCCAATCTGCAATATCTTCGCATCTGGGGCGACAGCGGCGACCGCCTCGCCACTGGCATCACTGTGAAAAGCACGACCAGTGTCTTGACCGGCGCGGATCTGTTGGATCCCACCAAGTATGAAACCACGGCCCTGGCGACAACGGCCTTTGCTTATGACCTTAAGCCCTTCCCGCGTGTCTGGAATGGCTATGACTACAGTGACGCACAGGGCAAGGGGTTTGCGATTGTCACCGCCGCCAACACCCGGGGCCTCCTGGTGGAGGTTACGACAACCAAAGGCGGTGGCACCTACGGCGCCCGCATCTATGAGATCCAGGCCTTCGCTGGCACGGCTCCAGTCAACCAGGCACCCACGGTCTCCATCACCAGCCCGGCCAACAATGCCGATATTTACCCGGGCACGGACATCGTGATCGCTGCCACGGCGGCGGATGACAGCGCCGTCACCAAGGTGGAGCTTTACGCGGATGGCACCCTGATTCACACCGCCACCACCGCGCCCTACAGTTACACTTGGAGCGGCGCAGCGCCGCGGGCGCACGCTCTAACAGCAGTGGCTTACGACGACACCACCCCCACCGCCCAGTCCACCACCTCGGCCACCGTCAACCTCAACGTGATAGACCGGCCGCCCACCGTCTCCATCACCAGCCCGACCAACAACGCCACGATTGTCCCGTACGCGCCCATCGTGATCAATGCCGCGGCGGCGGATGACAGCTCGGTTGCCAGTGTGGAGTTCTTCGCGGATGATGTCTCGCTCCACCTCGCCACCACCGCACCCTATACATACACATGGACCAGTGCCGCACCTGGCACACACACCCTCAAGGCGGTTGCGACAGACAACACCGACCAGACCACCACCTCGACGCTGGTACACATCGCCTATACCAATCCTTTGCTAGATCTAACGCCCGAAGCCGCCAACCCGGGCTACGGCGCCACGCCGGCTCTGCCGACGGAGTATGGCGGGTTTGTCAACGTGTTGTTGCCGAGCGTGACGCCCGGCGTGACGACCACCACGACCGCAGTGTGGGCACCTGACAATAGTCCGGTGAACACGCTTCCCACCGCCAATGTCTATAACAACGGCACGCTGTACTACGGCACTAGCGAAAACGGCCCGCCCAATGCGGAGATTTTCACGGCCCTTCCGCAGCGGGTGGCTTTCTCCGGACTTGCCGCAGCCCCACAGTATCTCCGCGTCTGGGGCGACAGTGGCGACCGCGTCGCCAATGGCATCACCGTCATGAGCACGACCAGTGTATTGACCGGCGCCGATTTGTTGGATCCCGCCAAGTATGAAACCACGGCATTGGCGACGAGCGCCTTTACTTATGACATCAATCCCTGGCCGTATATCAGTAATGGCTATGACGAAATCACCCCGAAGGGCAAGGGGTTTGCGATTGCCACAGCCGCGAACACCCGGGGCATCCTGGTGGGAATCACGAATGCGAAACAGGGCGGCACCTATGGAGCCCGCATGTATGAGATTCAGGCCTTCGCCAACGCAAGCGCGCCGCCCGCCACTCCCTATCAGACTTGGATGAACATCAACGCGCCCGGCGGCACCGCCACCGGCGACGGCGATGGTGACGGCGTGGGCAATGCCGTGGAATTCGTGCTCGGCGGCACCAAGGATACCAATGACCTCGGAAAACTCCCCCGCGTCAGCACCGACGGCACCAAGTTCAGCTTCGACCTGCCGCAAACCTCGACCGTCACCGGCACCGTGCTGCGCGTCCAATTCAGCACCGATCTCAGCAACTGGGATGTGATACCTAGCGTCGAAATCGGCGCCACCGCCAGCGGTCCCATCGTGGTGGAGATTCCCCAAAACGGCGCGAAAACCTTCGCCCGCCTCCAGGTGACGATCCCCTGATTGAGATCCCACAACCCTTCACCAGCCGCGCCTGCTCACAACCTGAAAGCCGCCCATTCGGGGAATTCATTTTCCGGATGGCTGATTGGTATGGGCTTGCCTTTTTGGTATGGGCTTGCCTTTTCCAGGCGGGGGGTTACCGTCGAGCGGTCGTTGTCCCCCGAGGGGACGAGGATAACATCCCCCTACCACACAAGTCATCATGAAATCCCCCGTCACCTGTGTTACCATCGGTGCCATCGGCCTCGCCGTGAGCATGCTTTCACTTCGCGCCGGAGACCCTGCACCACTACAACCGATCGGCGCGATCGGCAAGGGCCAGCAGGTGCTAGGCGGCACCCGGGAAGCCGTGCTTTTCGAGCATCAGGGGCGCGGCTGCCTCAACCATTTCTGGTTTGGCGGCAACTTCAAGGGCGTCGAGAACACCCGCATCCGCTACTATGTCGATGGCGAGGAAAAACCCTCCATCGACATGCAGCTCTACCTCGGCCACGGCATCGGCTTCGGGGACAACCACGCGCCATGGGCCACCCGCTACGTCGGCAAGATCGGCAAGGGCAACGGCATCTTTAACAATTACCCGATTCCCTTCGGCAAAAGCATCCGGGTCACCGCCCAACGGGCCGCCGATGCCGATGCCAACCCGATGATCTGGTGGATCATCCGTGGCGCGGAAAACCAACGGGCGCGGCTCGCCGGCAGGGAGTTGCCGGAGGACGCGCGACTCAAGCTGACCCGCCTGGAAAATCATGTTGCCAAACCGTTAGAGGAGTTCGACCTGGTCAAGGTGCCGGGCAAGGGCGCCTTGTTTCAAGTCACCATCGCCGCCGAGGCGGTCGACAGTCCGAAGCACAACTATCTCGAAGCGTGCATGCGCGGCTATCTGGGCAACAGCGACAAGCCATTGATGCTTTCCTCCGGCCTGGAGGACTATTTCCTCGGCACCTACTATTTCGACACCGGCCTCTATCACGCCGACATCGCCGGGCTGACCCACTTCGATCCGCAGGCCGGGCGATTTTCCGCCTACCGTTTTCACGATGACGACCCGTTGTTTTTCGAGGACGGTTTCCGCCTGACCTGCCGCTGCGGCGAAACCGAACACGGCACCAAGGAGGGAGCCCCCTTCCTCGAACCGCCCTCGACGCGCTATACGACCTACGCCTGGGTCTATCAGTGGAAATGAGCCTCGTTGAAAAATCATGACTTGCCCGTCATGAAAACAAGTTCCTAAAACATGTTCACTGATAGCGCCCTGTTGGCAACCATCATCATCGTTGCCACACCCATCACCGGTGCCGCCGATTTTCATGTGGCACCAGGCGGGCGCGACGCCAACGCCGGCACCAAGGACCAACCGTTCGCCACCCTGGCCAAAGCCCGCGACGCGGTGCGTGCCAAGATCGCCGGCGGCATGAGAGCGGATGTGACCGTGGAACTCGCGCCTGGCGCCTACTGTCACTCCGAGCCGGTCTGCTTCGACGAGCGCGACGGCGGCCGCGACGGCCACACGGTGACCTATCGCGGCGCTGCCAGGGAGGGCGTGAAACTCTACGGCGGCATGGCGGCAACCCAGTGGGAAAAATGGCAGGGCAACATCTGGCGCGCGCCGATCGCCAAGGACAAGCCGCACTATCAACTGATCGTGGACGACGCTCCGGCGGTGATGGCCCGCTTCCCGAAGTCCGGCGATGGCTACAGCATGAGTTGGTGCGAAAAGGGTTGCGTGCCGCCCGAGTGGCTCAAGTGGGATTTCACCGACGCCCAGATCCTCGGCTACCTGGGTCCCAACTGGTTTGGCGACACGGTCAAGATCACCGGCGTCGATCCCAAGACCGGGCAGATCGCCAGCGGCGGCGGCGCGGGCTACTTCGGCGGCATGGGCCCGCGGCGCTACGTTCGTGGCGTGCTGGGCCTGTTGACCGAACCGGGCGAATGGTGCCCGCAGCGCAAGGAGGGTTACGTGTATTATTGGCCCGCGTCCGGCGAGCCCAAGGACCACCGGGTGGTGGTGCCGCTCATGACTCGGCTGATCGACCTGCGCGGCTCAGCCGCCGACAAGCCGGTGGCCAACATCACCTTTGAGGCGCTCGAGTTCATCGGCACGGATTCGTTCCAGTCGTTTGGCATCCCGGCCACGGGCGTGCTCGACGACGGCGGCGTCGAGGGCGTGGTGCGGATGGAAAACGCCCATCACATCGCGCTGCGCGCCTGCAAGGTGTTAGGCTCGGGCTGGATCGGGGTGGCCATGCAGCACTCCGTCCAACACTGCGAGATCTCCAACTGCCTGGTGGACCACTCCGGCTTCAATGGCATCTTCGCCAACGGCTACAACCCCGGCGCGCCACCCTTCAAAACCCCGCAGGAGGCCAACGTCAACTTCGGCCACAAGATCGATAACAATGCCATCCTCAACAGCGGCCAACAGATGGGCCACGGTGCCGCCATCCAATTCTGGCAGAGCGGGCGCAACATCGTGGAAAACAACCACCTCCGCCGCGCGCCGCGTTACGGCGTGGGTTACAACGGCTGGCCATGGAACAAGGGCGACAAGATCTACGGAATCGAGGTGACCGATCAAAACCAGTATGATTTCCGCTACTGCAACAACAACCTCGTCCGCTACAACGACGTGGGGCTTGTTTGTCGTGACAGCAGCGATTACGGCGCCTTGCAGTGTTGGTGGCCCGGCCGCGATTGCGTGTGGGAATACAACGCCGTCCACGATGTCCATGCCGACGTGGACTGGGACGGCTGGGCCCACGGCGTGCATCCCGACGATGGCGTGGATTACTGGACCATGCGGGGCTGCGTGTTCTATTTCATTCAGGGCGGCAACGCCACCGGCGGCTGGATGCTCAAGGGCCAACATCAAACGGCCGACAACAATGTACTCGCCGACAGCCGCATGAACCGCGCCGTGACGGCGGAACCCTATGGCCGGCCCGCCTTCGACATTTCTAACACACATAACATCTTTTCGTGCGAGGTTAAGGATTACTACACCGGCGGCGGCAAGGACATGATCAAGGATTTCGACAACAACGTGTTCTGGCCGGCGAGTCCCAAGATCGAAGGCTACCGCACCTGGGGAGCCGAAAAGCATTCCGTGGCCGCGGACCCGCAGTTCGTGCTGGGGAACAAACCGTGGGACCGCACCTGGAGCGACTACGACCTCCAAGCGTCCTCGCCGGCTTTGAAGCTCGGCTTCAAGCGCATTGCGATGGACAAAATCGGCTTGCGGCGCAAGGAATTCCCGTTTGACCTGACGGCCGTCGAGCGGCGCTCGGCGCGCGGCAAGCTGCAGGCCGAGGACAACGACCGCATCTTTCATGCCCGCAACCAGGGCGCGACCGACGTCTATCACATCGAGGCCGGCGCGTGGCTGAAGTTCGAGAACATCGACTTCGGCGCCAAGCCCCCGGCCAAGATCGTGGCGGCCCTTGATTATTTCAACGGGGCCAAGCGCTACGGCACCGAGATTGTCGCCACGCCGCCGCGCGAACTGCCTAACGAAAATTGGCGGGTGATCGACCGCTGGGAGGTCAGTCCCTCCTACAAGACCGCGGGCAAGAAGGGGCAGGAACTGTTTGACGTTGCGTTCCCGCCCGAAACCACACCGGATCAAACCCAATGGAAGCCGTTTCTCAAGCCCACCATCTCCAAGGGCGGAGTGGTCTCGCCGGTTGGCCTTGCCGACCTCGACATTATCAACGGCGAGGGCCAGGAGAACTCCTGCGCGTATCTGCGCGCCTCATTCCACGCCGAAAAAGCCACCGATCAAATCCCGCTGATCGTGGATCAAGCCGCAGGCGTGAAAGTCTGGCTCAATGGCAAACAGGTGATCGCGGAAAAGTCGCCCGGCCGCAAGGCCATGGGGGTGGCCGTCCGCCAGGGCTGGAACACGCTCCTGCTCAAGATCAATCAGAACGACGCGTCCTATCAACCCAGGACCGAAGGGCAGGGCAACTTCTGGTGCCGGGCCGGCTTCGACCAGACCGAAAAGTTAGGTCAGGTGGTGAGCGTGCCCGGGCTGCCGCTGGAGGCCAAGCCGTCATCCACAAATCAAATTGTGGGCGTGGCCATGGAAGTCCGCATGGACTCCGTCGAGGGCCCGGTGATCGGCACCTTCCAGCACAGCCAAACCGAAGTCAGTGCAGTCACCCGCATCACCGGCGTGCACAATTTCTATCTGGTCTTTCCCCGCGAGTCCGTGCAAAGGATCAATTGGATCCGCTTCGAGTGAACCCGCAGCCAGTTAACGATGACGACAGTTTGAAAATCATGAAAGCATCCGGGTCATCAGTGGGTATCAGTGACTTCAGGGGTCGTGTCCGACGGTCCAACCTTTTGTAGTCTAACCTATTTGCCGAGTGGTAACGAGCATGTTCATCCGCAAGAATCGCAGTTGTGGGTTTCTCACGTTGGCAGCGGGCCTGCTGGCGGCGCTGGCGGGGACGGTGCTCGCGCAGGAGCCGCCGGCGCCGGATGGGGTGGCGGTGGAACCCGCGCCCGCTCCCGATAACGAGCCCGTCCACTCCAAACTGTGGGGTGTGACCGGCGAGAAGTGGAGCCCTTCGGGACGCTTGCCTGACTTTTCCTTCGCGGGCTATCACTGCGGCGAACAACCGATCCCCGATGTAGCGCAACGGGCCGACGTCAAGCAATTCGGAGCCAAGGGCGACGGCGAGAGTGATGACACCAAGGCCTTCAAGGATGCGATCGAGGCCACCTCGGGTGGGGCGCTGTTCGTCCCGGCGGGCAAGTATGTGATCAAGGATGTTCTCACGATCCAAAAGTCCAACCTGGTGTTGCGCGGCGCGGGACCCGCCAAGACGATCCTGTATTTTCCCGAACCGCTCAACACGATCAAGCCCAACTGGACCAAAAACAGTGGCGGGCGCAAGACCAGCGGCTATTCGTGGGGCGGCGGATTCATCGCGCTGAACGGTTCGGTCGGGGCCGCCGAAATCGGCAGCATCGAACCGGACGCCAAGCGCGGCGACAAGCGGATCACGCTGCAGGCCGACCCTGCCAGGCCCGTCACGATCGGCCAGCGGATCCAGATTGTTCTAACCGACGACGCGGACAAGTCATTCGTCAAGTATCTCTATTCCGGCCAACCGGGGGGCATACACAACTTCAAGGCCGGGGAGCGCCGGGCGCAATCCTGCCGCATCACCGCCATCGACGGCCGCCACCTCACGCTTGACCGCCCGCTGCGCTTCGACCTGCGCGCAGCGTGGAATCCGCGGCTGTGCGAGTTCCAGCCCACGGTGACCGAGTCCGGTGTGGAGAATCTAACATTCGAGTTCCCCAAGACTCCCTACAAAGGCCACTTCACCGAGCAAGGATACAACGCCCTGAATTTGGGCAACGTGGCCGACTGCTGGCTGCGCAACCTCCGCATTGTCAATGCCGACAGCGGCATCTTCATCCGCTCAACATTCTGCACCGTGCGCGATGTGATGATCGAATCGAACCGCAACGAAGGCGGCCATTCGGTGGGACATCATGGCATTTGTGTGACCGGCGTGGACAACCTGGTGACCGATTTCGAGTTCAAGGCCCAGTACATCCACGACCTCACGGTATCGCACTCCACGGGCAACGTGCTGGCCAGCGGCAAAGGCCCCAACCTCGCCTTCGATCATCACTGCGCCGCACCCTATGAGAATCTTTTCACCAACATCGACGTGGGTGCCGGCACGCGCATCTGGTCATGCGGCGGGGGCGCGAACATCGGCCAACATTGCGGCGCACGCGGCACGTTCTGGAACATCCGCGCGCGGCGGCCAACCGGGTATCCCAAGAACTTCGGGCCGCTTTCGATGAACTTCGTCGGCGTGCAGAGCGTCAAGGGGAACAAGACCAAGGCCGAGAGCGTGTGGTTTGAATGCCTGCCGCCGCAGCAATTGAGCCCGCAGAATCTCCATGAGGCCCAACTCGCGTCCCGCCTGGCCAAACCACCGAAATAGAATCCAGGCTGCTTACCAGTCGACTAATCCTAACAATAACAACCCCCGTGAATCGACCCATTGCGAATATCACCCTGAGCGCCCTCGTCGCTTTGCTATTGCCGCAACCTACCGAGGCTGCGGATCCCAGCGCCACCGTCAAGTGGAAGACCGAGAAACAGGAGATCGACGGCTTCGGCGGCTCGGGCTCCTTCCGGCAGGCGGACAACCTGATGAAGCTCCCGCCCGAGGCCCAACAGGAAGTGCTGGACCTGCTGTTCTCGACAACCAAGGGGGCGGGCCTCACGATCCTTCGCAACAACATCGGGGATGGCGGCCTGACCGCCGAGGGCAAGACGTGGGGCAAGGATGACGACGGGCCGATCGCCACCATCGAGCCCAAGGAAGGCGAGTGGAATTGGACGGGCGACGAGGCCCAGATTTTCCTGATGAAAGAGGCGAAAAAGCGCGGCTGCGCCACCTTCATCAGCGCCGCCTGGAGCCCGCCGGCCTGGATGAAAACTAACAACAGCGTGATCAACGGCGGCAACCTCAAGAAGGACAAGTACCGCGCCTATGCCGAGTATCTCGCCGAATACGTCAACGGTTACAAGAAACACCACGGCATTGACATCCATGCCGTCTCGCCCCAAAACGAACCGACCTTCACCGGCGGATACTCGTGCTGCCAGTGGTCGCCGGAGGATTTCCTGGAACTGACCAAGAATCATATCATTCCGGTATTCAAGGAAAAGAACGTGGCCACCAAATTCATGCTCGGCGAGCACATGTTCTGGGATGAGGGGTTTGCCGTGCCCACGCTCAATGATCCGGTGGCCGGCGTGCGGGTGGACATCGTGGCCGCCCATGGCTACGGCAACCCCAACGGTTTCGGCGTGCTGCCGGTGGCCACGGCCAAGGGCAAGAGGATCTGGGAGACGGAGGTCTATAACAATGCCGACGAATCCAACAACCGCGAGGGCAAAGGCACTATCGAAAACGCCCTGTACTGGGCGGAATACATCCACAATCACATGACCGTCTCACAAGCCAACGCCTGGCTGTACTGGTGGTGCATCGCCAAATATAAGTTTGAGGGCACGCTGATCACGGTTGGGGCCGGTCCCGATGCGCCCTCCGACCCCAAGCTGGCGGCTTTCAGCAGCGATCTGATCACGCGCCAGACCCCCGCTCGCTCCATCGACATCGACGTGGACATCACCAACGCCAGCAAGCTCTACCTCGAAGTCGATGTCGGGGACGGCCGTTTCAATGGTGATCGTGCGGACTGGTTTGAACCGCGTTTGGTCGGGCCCAAGGGCGAGCTGAAGCTCACTGAACTGAAGTGGAATTTCGCGAGCGCCGGTTACAAGAGCCCGATGATCAATCAGAACATCGACGGCGAGCAGGGGATTCTCGTCAACGGCGTCAAGGCCGCATATGGCATCAGCACCCATGCCCAGTCATTGATCGCGTATAACCTGCCGCCGGGCTACACCCGCTTCAAGTGCAAGGCTGGACTCGACGACCTCGTGCTCAAGGAAACCGACGCGGATGCCTCCAAGGTCAAGTTTCTGGTGTATACCAAGGACCCGACCGGCGGCCTCTGGAAGCCGTACATCGTCTATCCGCGGCTCTTTGCCGTCGGCAACTTCAGCCGTTTTGTCAGACCGGGCTGGCTCCGCATGGAGGCCACCGTGCAACCCGTTCCTGGCGTGCTGGTATCAGCCTACAAGGACAAGAAAACCGGCGATTTCGCCGTGGTGGTTATCAACAAGAATGCTGCCGAGCAAGCGTTGGCGCTCACGCTGGAGGATGCCAAGAGTGACTCGGTCACCCCGTACCGGACCTCCAAGGACGAGAAACTCGACAAGTTGGCGGTGATCAAGTTAGACGGCGGCAATTTGACCGCCAAACTCGCTCCCCAAAGCGTGACCACCTTCGTGGGCAAGGCCAAAACGAATTGACACGCTTGATGGAGAACTTTCACACAACTGGCGGCGCGGACGCGCAATTTTTCTGACAAAGTGAGGATTTCCGCCCATGCGTGCTGAAACCCGGCGGCATTGCCGTGAAAGAGACGGCCAACCTGATGCGTTTATACACTCCCGCAACCGCCACCCCACCAATCCCCGACGATCTAACAATCATGAAAATCCTGAACCACCTCGTTTTCACCGCCGCGCTCGCGGTTTCCATCGCACCTGCACCCGCCCAGCAACCCGCGATTCATCTGGTTCCGACTCCTAAGGAGATCAAAGTCACCGAGGGAAGGCTCGAACTCAAGCCCGGGGCGCAGATCGCTGTAAGCGCCAAGGAACTGATGCCGCTGGCCACAGTGCTCAGCGGCGAACTGCTGAAAGTGGCCGGGCTGAAATTGCCCGCAGCCGAGGGACCGGGCCGCCCGGGCGACATCGTGCTCAAGATCGACAAGACATTGCCGACCGGCGAAGCACGCCATTGGCCCCACACCGTCACCGTCGCCGAGCGCATCGAGGTGACCGGCCTGGACTACAACGCGGTGGCAATGGGCACCTCCACGCTGCTGCAACTCATCGAGGTCGCCGCGTCCGGCGCGAGCATGCCGCGACTGGCGCTCAGCGACTACTCGGTGGCCGAATATCCCGGCCTGATGCTCGACGTGGCGCGGCAGAACAACACCCTGCAGGACGTGCGCGACTGCATCGACATGTGCCGCTTGTATAAGGTTCGCTACTTTCAATTGCACCTCAACGACATGGAAAGCTTCATGTTTCCCTCGAAGGTTTTCCCCAAGCTAGGCAAGTCTAACGGATCGGCCCACGGCGGACCCAAATGCGAGCTGTGGAACCGCGACGAACTGCTGGCCACCATCCAGTATGCCGACCAGCGGGGCGTGACGCTGCTGCCGGAACTGGAAACCGTTTTCCACACCGGTTCGATGATGCGGGATATGCCGGAGGAATTCGGCGGGCCGGGCGTCCTCAACATGGGCAGTGAGAAGTTGTATCAATCGCTCGATCCGCTCATCGAGGAGATGTGCGATGTGTTCAAGTCCTCGCCCTTCTTCCAGATCGGCTGCGACGAGGCCAGCATCGGCGGGGTGCTGACTCAACCCGGCACCAAAGAGTACATGCAAAAGCACCAGCTCAACACCGCCGACGACCTCTACCGCTTCCATATCAACCGCCTCGACAAGGTCATTGCCGGCAAGGGCAAGCGGACGATCGTCTGGCAGGACTGCCCGCTGCCGCTGGACAACAAAAACATCATCTGCATGGTTTGGCATATGGACTTCAACCACGGCGAAACCGCCAATATCATCAAGAAGGGTAATCCAACGATCCAGGTCACCTGGACGCCCTCGTGCGGCTCACCGGTCACGGACCTTTTCGGCTGGCGGCCCTTCGACGAGCAAATCCGCCCGGGCAAGCTGGGGATGGGTTCGCAGCTCGTGCTCTGGGAACAAAACGGCTCGGTGGCCATTCCCTTCCTGCGCCAGAAAATGCCCGCCCGCCAACAGTTCACTCATAGCCCGGATGCCACGCTGACCTATCAGGAGTTTGCCGCCAATCTGGCCCACACCGATTCCCTGCTAGATCCGCTGACGACTGGCATGATCGCGACGGAGAGCGGTTTGAAGCAAAGCGTCGGCCAATGGCTGCTGGCCGGCGGCCGCGGCAATATGCCCGACTACACATTCGTCAAGAACGTGCAGGTCACGCTCAAGAGCAATCTGCCCGGGGCGAAAATCCATTACACACTGGCGCAGCTTCCGACGTTCAACGCCATGCGGCTCTATGGCAAAGAGGTGACGGCCGATGCGCCGCTGGCTAACGGCCCCATCGCGATTTTGCCGCCGGAAGGCGAGGCCGTCTGCGTCCAAGCCCGCGCGTTCGACGCCGCCGGCAAGCCGCTGGGCGGCACCTGGTCCCGTACCTACCGGTGGCAGCCGTTCTCGGTGGCCATCCAGGGGACGGTGGCCGACGGGGACAATCGTTTCGGCAAGGCGGTGACCATCGCGGTGACCGACACGGTGGCCGGCGGAACCATCCGCTATGCCGTCGGGCAGGCGCTTGCCGCCACCAGTCCGGTCCTGGATAAACCCGTCACCATGGATAAATCCGGGGGAATTTCGTTAGGCTTCTTTGATCCTCAAGGCAAGCCGCGCGGGCTGGTCTGGCAGCAGGGTTTCCGCAAGGTCGACTTCGACGCGACCAATATCACCTACAAAAAGCCGGTGATCTTGTGGGGCTCCTCCTCGAAGCAATCCGCCGGCATCGCGGTGGACGGCGTGGTCGATCATGACCAATACCTCGACATGCAGCCCGCTCCCCAGGAATTTGCCATCGACCTGGAAGCGGCCAGGAAATTGAATAAAGTCGTCCTCTATACCTATTGGGACGGCGGCCGGATCTATCAGTACAAAATCGACGTCTCGACCGACCGCAAGCAATGGACCACCGTGGCCGATGCGTCGAAAAACAGCGAGAAGGCCACCGAGCAGGGCTATGCCCACACCTTCCCGACGGCGGCGGCCCGCTACATCCGCGTGACGATGCTGCATAACAGCTCGAATCCAGGCTTGCACATCGTGGAACTCCGCGCCTACGAGGCGAAGTAGCGGTTCCCTGTGAGCGTCGCTGAATATCAGACACAACCTGGACATTGAGTATCGACGACGGCGCGGTGCGGCCAATCAAGGTCACCGCCGGCGGCTGCAACTCGGACCGGCAACCGCCGCAAATTCACGGTCTTTCGCGAGGAGGACTTATATCTGAATGTCATCACGCGCCCGGTTCCCGGCGACATCTCGGAATAAGGGCAAACCTGGAAATATGAAAGAATGCCGCCCGCATCGCGCGTACCGGCACGACATTCCCAAGCGTTCTCGCCCCACCCGCAAGTTCCTGGCGATCTTCAAACACCACAACCACCCACAAGGAAATCGACATGACCTCCAATCCCCCGCTGTCATCACCTCGCCCCGCCCGCCAGTCTTGGTGCCATCTGGGAATTTTGTTAGTTGCGCTAGGCACCGGTGCAGTCTATGCGGATACCAGCCAACGACCTTCGTTCGCGCCCTGGCCGCAAGACTACAAGGCAGAAGCCGGAACCTGCCTGGTTGGCAGTGGCAAGCGGATTGTTTATGAAGACCCGACCCTCGCGCCTCTGGCTGCGATCCTGGTCAAGGACGTGCGCATGGCAACAGGGGTCGCGCTGTCCGCCGCAGCGGGCAAGCCCATGGCCAATGACATCGCCTTGAGCCTGAATGACAAGCTCCCCAAGGAAAGCTATATGTTGACTGTGGCCGCAACGGGCATCTCGGTGGCTGGCCAGAATTACACTGCCGTGGCAATGGGAACAGCGACACTCTTGCAAAGCATGAGCCGGAATGACAAGGGTGAGATCGTGGTGCCGGCGTATGTCGTGAAGGATCGGTGCTTCGCGGAATACAGCGGTGTGATGTTGGATATCGCACGCCAGGAACACACGTTGGAGGTCCTGCGCGACGTCATCGACATGTGCCGCTTCTATAAGGTCAGATATTTCCGCCTGCACTTCTCGGATGATGGCGCCTGTCTGTTTCCATTCGCGGCCTATCCCCAGGTGAACCAGGCGGGTCGAAGCTGGAAGCTCCAGGAGATCACGGACCTCGTGAAATATGCGGACGAGCGTGGCGTCACGCTGGTTCCCGAATTGGAAACACCCGGCCACTGCACCTACTTGTGCAACCGCTTGCCGGAGTTTTTCGGGAAAGGCCAGGCGATGGACGTGGCCCAGCCTCGCATCTATGAGGCGCTCGATGACATGGTCAAGGAAATCTCCGCGGTCTTCAAGAGTTCGCCCTATTTCCATATCGGCTGCGATGAGGCAAGGGTGCACACCGACGATCAGAAGTTCATGAAAGATCACAACCTCAAGGATGATAACGATCTGTTCGCCTATCATGTGGCCAAGATGAACGCGATTGTGAAGAAGTATGGCAAGCGAACCACGGCATGGGAATGCCCGAGCAATGACAAGGATGTCATCAGCACCGTCTGGAACATTATCACCAAGCCCGGCGAGGACAAGCGTGGCGAGGCGGCCAACACCCTGAAAGCCGGGAGACCGGTCGTGCAGGTTACCTGGGAACCCAGCATTGGAGACTCGATCGAAACCTTGTATGATTGGCGTCCATACGGCAAGCAGCGGCAGTTCGCACAAGAGGGCATGCTCGGCTCCGAACTGGTGTTCTGGCAGAACCACGGCAATATTGCGCTGCGGGTCCTGCGTTTCAAGGTTCCCGTGCGCAATGAGGTGACCTATAACCCCGCAGCTCCCGACTCATATCCGCAGTTTGTCAAACGCTATGCGCAAAGCCAGGATCAATGCGATCGGGTGGCCACAGGCCTGGAAATCAGGATGGGAAAAAATGTCCACGCGTTGGAAGACTGGATGATGGCGGGAGGCAAAGGCCTGATTGGACCCGTCTATGAATACACCGGGGTTTTGGAGGGATCGCTGGTTTCTTCGATCCCGGACGCCACGATCCGCTACCTCCTCGAGGACAAGGAAGGCTGGGATATGCCCGACAAGAATGCCCGCGCCTACGACCCAAGCATCCTGAAATCGGTGAAGGCCGAAATCGGCAGCACGACGATTTTCAAGGCGAGGCTCTTTGACAAGGCCGGCAACGCCCTCGGCCGCACCTTGATTCGCGAGTTTCATAACAATCCCTTCACCGTGAATGTGGTGGGGGCCGTCCGCAAGGAAGATCCCCGCTTCTCCGGTGCGCTGGCCTTCGGCTTGGTCCAACACCAGCAGACCGGCGTGGTGCGCTATCAAATCAACGGGCCGGTCACCACCGCCTCGCCGCGCTATAGCAAACCGTTTCGCATCGTCGATGACGCCACGGTGACCTTCCAGTATTTCGATGAGGCTGGCAAAGCAAAAGGCGAGCCGTGGCGAATGCTCGCCAGAAAGGTCGATTTCGATCCCTATAGCTTGACCTATAAGAAGGAATCGACGGCGACGGTTGGCGTGAAGGAATTCGTGGAACTGACGGTCGATGGCTTGGTTGACAAAAACGAATGCCTGAACGCGAGCAACGTCCAACAAGCCTTGACCGTTGACCTGGGCAAGGACCTGGATGTCAACCGGGCCGTCCTATATACGTTTTGGAATACCGATGAGGGCCGCGCCTATCAATACACCATCGAGCTTTCGCCAGACAACAAGACCTGGAGCATGGTTGCCGACGCCAGTGCCAATACCGTCGTCGCGACGGCCGATGGCTACAGTCATACCTTCGCAACGCGCAAGGCCCGCTACCTTCGCGCAACCGTGTTAGGCAACAACCGCTCGAAGGGCGTGGAAATCACTGAACTGCGCGCTTACGGTCCCGACCAAAAGCCCGGCGGACGGACCACGCCAAGCACGCAGGAGAAGCTCAATCCCCAATTGCAGGCGGACCTGCAATTCATCGAGCACGCGGAAAACGCCAATGTGGCGCCCACCGAAGTCAGTGGCCCCTGGGACCTGATCAAGATGGCATGGGGACCTAACTTCAATTGCAAGCTGGTGGGCGAGACTGACTTCGGCTGGCAATGCGGGGAGGCCTCGGGCGTGCTCGACATCAACGGGCAAACGCTCAACTGGACCACCGGCGGTGGCAACGGCACCGCGGTCGGCATCACCTTAACCGGCAAGGGCGGTCGAATCAACTGGGATGGCGGTCATGAGGGAGGCTGGGTGACCTATCCGTCCGATCTGCGAGGCGACAAGCCCAATACCTTCACCGGCGTTTTCCACCTGCGGCATGGTTACATGCTGCTGCGCAAGTCGGCGGGCGCGACCGCCCATGCGGGTGACATTGAAATGGGCGGGCCGGACGGCTTGAATGAATCGTTTCTGGTATGGGACAAGTCCGATCAACTGGCGGATACGTCATCCATCGTTACGCTTCCCCTTGGCAAGGATGTCAAGAACCCCCGCGCCTCCCTTTTGTTGCAGGGTCAATCCGAAACGCTCGGAACCTTGACAGTCAAAACCGACACCATCATCGATTTGGGCGGCAACAAGGACAAGAAGGGCAGCATCTCCTTCGCCGATTCCTCCAAGAAGGATTGGGATCCGACCAAGACCCTAACAATCAAGGGCAATGGCACGGTGCGCTTCGGCACTTCCGCCAACGGGCTGACACCCGCCCAACTCGCCAGGGTGGTTTTTGAATCGCCGCAAGGCAAGTCCAAGGCCAAAATCAACCCCGATGGCACGCTGACACCCGGCTGAGCATTGTGGCGGCGTTCTGTTAGCTTCGCTGGTTTTGTTACAAGGAATCGCCAGGCATGCGAAGAATCTGCGACGATAGGCGCATTCGTAGGCGCATTCGTAGGCGCATTCGTAGGCGCATTCGTAGGCGCATTCGTAGGCGCATTCGTAGGCGCATTCGTAGGCGCATTCGTTAGAATGCGTCTGGCCAATGGCACGCCCCCGTGTAAGCGGACCCCCGCCCTCCGCGTTGTGACTAACGCGCCTACGGGAGGGCATCGACAATTCTTCCAAGCGATTCATGTGGCCAGTTTGGGAAACCCAGGGCATATTCCCCGCGCATCTCCACTCCCTTTCGCATGACGACAATAACGAAGACC
>Ga0118677_10001175_pt1 | contig 36339 bp, 26 predicted proteins | sample AliMusrvi5mmetaG_FD_86154 | JGI IMG/M metagenome (GOLD analysis project Ga0118677, IMG submission 86154)
ATCCGGAGGCGGCGTGCCGACCGGAACGGCAACTTTCTTTGACAACGGCAGTTCGATCGCCAGCGTAACGCTGAACGGCAGCGGCGTGGCCACCTTCACTACCTCGGTCCTGGCCGTGGGCACTCACCCCATCCGCGCCGGGTATGGCGGGGATGGCATCTTCACCACCAGCATAAGCTCGACGTTGAGCCAGGTCGTCAACAAGGACAGCACGACAATCACGGTTATTTCGTCAGCCAATCCTGCTCTATATGGCCAGGGGATCGCGTTTACCGCCACGGTATCGGCGGTGGCGCCGGGTGCGGGAACGCCGACCGGTTCGGTGACCTTCTACTTTGACGGCTCTCCGATCATCTCCTCGCCGCTCAGCGGCGGCATTGCCGGCATCACGTCGAATGCTCTTGCGGTGGGCAATCACACCATCACCGCAACCTATGATGGGGATGCCAGCTTCAATACCAGCACTGGCTCGATGACCGGCAATCCGCAGGTCATCAACAAGACCAATACAACGACCACCCTGACGGCGCTGCCGACTCCGGCTATCTACGGCCAGCCGGTGACCTTGACGGCTGCCGTGTCGCCGGTAGCGCCAGGCGGAATAGGCGGATCGCGCCCCTCGGGCACGGTAACCTTCCTGGATGGCGGCACATCGATCGGCACGGCGACGCTGGCCAGCGGTACGGCCATCCTCACCACGTCATCCCTCAGTGCGGGCAATCACACCATCACCACCACCTACGCCGGCGATGCCAGCTATAACGGCAGCGCTGGAGCGCTTGCCGGCGGCACATTGACGGTCAACAAGGCGCCCCTGACGGCAACCGCAAGCAACGCCAGCAAGCTCTACGGTGCAGCCTTGCCAACCCTGACCGGCACGCTGGTTGGCGTCGTCGCGGGCGACGGCATCACTGCCACCTACACCACCACCGCAACGGCGACTTCTTCGGTCGCCACCTACGCGATCACTCCGGTGCTCACCGACCCCAGCAGCAAGCTGGGAAACTACACCGTGGTGCTCACCAACGGGACCTTGACGATCAGTCAGGCCACGTCCACCGCCACGCTGCAGACCAGCGCCGCGACGGTGCTTTTGCAGAGCAATGTCACCCTGACGGCTCACGTCACCAGCGCGGCAGGCACTCCGACCGGGAGCGTAAGCTTCATGGAAGGTGCCACCGTGCTGGGCACGGCGGCTCTGGATGGCACGGGAACAGGCGCGCTGACCCTGAACACGCTTGCGGTGGGCACCCACAGCATCACGGCGGTTTATGCCGCGACGCTGAATTACACGGGAAGCACCTCCAGCGCGCTCAGCCAGGTAGTACAGGACTTTAACTTCAACCTCAGCGGAGTCACGGTCACCACGCTTCCGTCGGCGACGGTGATGCCGGGCAATGCAGCGGTTTTCACGGTGCAGATGTCTCCGACAACCGGTGCGACCTTCGCCGGAGCTGTGGCGTTGACTCTGACCGGGCTGCCGGCCAGCGTCACCTCCTACACGATCTCGCCCTCGACGATTCCGGCCGGCAGCGGCACCACTCTGGTCACCGTCACGATCTACACGGCCGGGGTACGCGCTTCCGCTTCTTCTCCGAACAGCGGCAGCGGGTTCCCCAAGTCGCTGCTGCTGGCGCTGTTGCTGCCGCTGCTGGGCGGGCGCAAATTGCGCCGCGCATTGCACGCGCGCCTGAAGGCGTCGCTGCTAATCGTGGTTTTGGGATTGCTGATGGTGATGGGTATGGTAGCCTGCGGCTCAGGCAGTGGCTTTATTGGCCAGGGTCCGCAGACCTATCCTTTGACGCTGACTGGGACGAGCGGTGTGTTGCATCACTCCGTCACCCTCAACCTGACGATTCAGTAGGAGGACCATGATGAAGCTTGCATTGCGCGTCGTTCTTGTCTGTATGTTGCTTGCGGCTGCCGGGTGGGCGCAGCAGGCGCAGGTTTCGGTGGATTATCTTTATCAAGGATCCAACCACGTGCTTGGCGCCACCAACCAGTTCGGAGCCAATGGCGGCCGGGCCGATGTCAGCTTCGGCAACTGGCGCCACTTCGGGCTGGTCGCGGAATTCGCCGGAGCACACTCGTCGAGCCTATCCTCATCGGGGGTTGGCTTGACGACCATTACCTACCTGGTGGGTCCGCGGCGGACCTTCCAACTGGGCGGGGGGGAGAAGCACAAAGTGTCCGCGTTTGTCCAGGTTCTGCTGGGCGGCGTGCATGCTTCGGAAGGCCTGTTTCCGGGCGGCACAGCAATGAAGGGGTCGGCGAATTCTTTCGCCCTCTCAACCGGCGCGGGGCTGGAAGCAGGCCTCACCCGCCGTATCTCGCTACGGTTGATTCAGGCTGACTACCTGCACACGCGCCTGCCCAACCTCTACGACAATTACCAAAGCAACTTCCGCCTCGGTTCGGGGGTGGTTTTTCGGATTCACTGAATCGCGCTTGCTTCCTAAGCGATCGGCCACCGGCTGTAAAGCCGGTGGCCGTTTCTGCCTGGGTGCTGCTCGACTGGTGCCCTGCCTCTACAACGCTCAGTGCGTGCGCGCGGCGGCGGACTTCTCTTCTCCCTTGGGCAGGCCGATCAGCGCCAGCACAAGCATGGCGGCGGCGGCGGCCAGCATCGGCACGGCAAACGGCACGATGAAGGACGGCAGCGCGGGCCAGTGGCGGTGCAGGGCGAGACCGCCCAGGGCCGGGCCGACGAAGCGGCCCACGCCGCCCAGACCGAACGCCCAGGCCACGCCCGTCGCCCGCACCCGCGTGGGATAGAGGCTTGCGCCCAGTGCGTGCAGGCCACCTTGTCCGCCCAGCACGCAGGCTCCGACCCAGAAGACGGCGAAGTAGATCCAGCCCGACAGCAGGTTCATCAGGCCGACCGCCGTCAGGGCGACGGCGGCCAGCAGGTAGGTGATGGCCAGCTGGCGTTGGCCAAACAAAAACAGCGGGATCAGCGGTGCCTTGGCCGCCTTTTCCACGGCAATCAGGGCAAGCAGCAACACGGCCACAGCCAGCAGCAGCCAGGGCCACACCACCAGGCCCAGCAGCGGATCCAGCACGCGGGTAATGCCCAGCACCAGCGCGGCCAGCACTAGCGCTCCCAGCGCGGTCAGCGCCCAGGCGAGCCAGAAGTAGGGGATGAACTCGCTGATGGACGTCAGCAGCATGAATTCCCCGACGAAGACACCGCCCAGCAATGCGACGCGCAGCAGGTTGACGCGCAAACCCAGCGCGACGCCGGTAATGACGATGGCGAGCAACCAGAGTGTCCCGCCGTGCCAGACATCGTGCAGGATGGAGGCCACCTGTTCGCCCGGCTGGGCGGGATGTGGCAGCGCGATGCCCATGCCGCGGGTAGTCAGCGCGCGATCCAGCTTCCACGCCAGTGTGGTGCCGTCGCGACCGGCGAGCGGTTGAATCTCAGTCGGGGTGATGCAGCCTTCCGGGTAATTGATGGCGTCGCGCGGGATGCCGGGCAGGTCCATCGTCAGCTGGAAGTCGCGAATCTCGCGAATGTTTGCCACCTGGTAGTAAAAGCGCTCCATGCCGCGCGACTCGTAGCGGATGTCCACCGTAATCACCTGGCCGGGGCGCATGGGCACACTCCACATCGCTTCATGCCGATCGAACCGCAGCCGCGCGCTTTGATCTTCGCCATTGACGCGCACGGTGAAGCCGTTCATCATCGTTTGTCCGGGCGAGAGCGGGAAGGTAAATTGGGCGTCGGTCGCGCGGGTGTCGAAGTTTTTGACGGTATAGGTGAAGCGGCAGACGTCTTCGAAGCACGGGTAGAAGGCCGAACCTTTGCGTCGGTAGTTGGGGGTCAACATCACCTGTCCACGCGTGGCGGTGATGCTGTTCTGCTCGGAGGTGCGCGTCTCCTGTCGCTGCCGGGTGACAATGCGCCCAAACTGGTCGCGCACCTCCTCCGAGATGGTGACCGGATAGGTCTGCTCCACGGTGAGGTCGCGCTGCACGTGCGGTTTGCCCCAGATGCTCTCCACCGACGCCAGGTTGGTGGCGCTCACACGTCCGTGCTGGCGGTCGAAGTCAACCTCGGTGCGCGCCAACACCACGCGCACCCCCCACAGCACGAGCAAGAGCATGAGGGGAACAGCGATGGCCTGTAGCGTGATGCTGACCCATTGTACGCGGCGCCCCACGCGCGCCGGCACATCGAACGCCTGCAGCACCGACCAGCAGACCACAATGACGCCGACCAGCACAATCAGCGTGATCCACGGCGACCCCGCCACCCAGGTATGTAATCGAGAAAATAACATGTGCATATTTCTACCTTCCCAGGCATATTCTCCAACATGGTGATGGCAGCCCGATTACAGGGCGATGACGGCGGGATGAAATTTGCGCGGCATTTCTGCTTTGCCACCTGCTTCAGCTCTGTGGTTTATACAAATATTGCCCGAGCGGTGACCGGGACATACGACTTGCGGAGTGCTAAAAATTGGTCGCTTTTCCCTGCCAGCCACAAGTCGTATGTCCCCCGCTGCCGTGTTCATGATGCTGAAGTTACCTTCATCGCCAATATGTGTATAAACCACAGGCCTCTCACGAAAGCGGGTACAATCATCCGCCATGCTTCCCACCATCCGTGGCGGAAGCACTACCAGAGATGTAATTCGGCTCTTGGGAGCCGAATTACATGAGAGGCACGCATTTTGCAGGATCACCTGGTAAAGAGCCATTGGCTTGCCTGGCAAAATGCGAGCCAGTCCCCGTTTTCGCGGTTAGCGAAATTAAACACCAAAAGCAAAACCGCCGGAGAGTAATCTCCGGCGGCAATAATGGTAGGGTATTCGATACTGACAGCAAATTCAGACGCGAAATGTGGCTAAATAGCGTTTCGTAAGATCAATGCTGTGGATGGCCGAGAGTCGTTTGCCTAACCTTTCTATGACGGGCATTACTCGCCCAAAACCACGGGCACATTTGTGGTGGGGTCGCTGAACATCAGGCCGGTGGGCCAGTAGACTTTGAAGTCCTGCTCGCGGCCCCAAGCGGTGACCCCGTCGAAGGCGATGCCGATGCGTAGTGTTTCGCCGGCCGCGCCGGTCATGGGCAGGATTTCGCCGCCCTTGCGACCAGCTATGCCACCCACCAACTTGATCTCTTCCATGGGAATTTTCGCCATCAGCGCGTAACCTGGCTTACCGTCCAGCGGCGTGCCCAGGGTGCTGCCCAGCAATTGCCCTAACGGATGCACGCCGACATTGTCCAGTTGCGCGCCCCAGATATTGGCATCGGGTAGGGCATAATTCGCCGCCCACTCGCGCCCCTCACGGTTGTGATACCGATATTTGAAGAGCTTCGGTGTACCCGCGCTGTTGAAGCCCAGCCCCAATTGCTCCTCTTCGATCCACAGCTCGATGCTATCGAATTCCCACATGATGTTGCCGTCACCGTCCGCGTGGAAGTGCGGTGTATTGTCGGTGGTGAGGAAGTAGACGTACAGGTTCTTCCCATCGTGGGCCAGGGCGCCGATGGAGGTGCCCGCGTCGAAGGTCTGCAGCAGGTTTTGCGGCGCCGTGCGGCCCCACCCGATGACGGGCAGGCTGACGATCTGTGGCGCTATACCCGCCGCCGACCATTTCGTCCAATCACCGTCTACGGGCAAAGGGGCCACCCGCGGCACACGCACCTGATTGCTCAGCGTCTTTCCATCTACGGCGTGTGGGATAGGCGGGCCACCCACCGTCGCGCCGTTGCCCGCCCAGGTCAGCGGCGTCACCGTGCGCGTGAGGGTGTCCGCGCCGTCCACACGGAAGCGGATAAAGCGCCCGATGTTGTCATCTTCTACATAGGCGCCGGGTTTACCGTCAGGGCGCAGGTAGGGTTGCAGGCCGTCGCGCAGGTCCACCATGCCGGTCGTCCAGTTGGCGGCCCAACCGCAGGCGCCTGTTGTCAGGCGCAAGCCTTCGCTGGAAAAGAGGTCGATCTGCCCGCCATTGGTATCCTTGCCGGCCATCACGTAAGTCTCTTTGGCGTCGGCGACGGCGCCGATGCCGGTGTAGTTGCCGCCGGAGGACAGGGCGAACCAGCGGGTCTTCCCATCACCGGTCATTTTGCCGATGCCCGTGCCGCTGGCCCCCCACGCCGGTACCATTTTCCCGTGCTGCGGCGTGTAGGCCAGAAAGTAGGTGTCGTTGGTGCGCGGGTCCAGGGCGATGCCTCCCTGCTGGCTCATACTGAAGTAGGAAGTATCCTTCTCACCCGGCCCCAGAAGCGTGATACCCTCCGGCAAGGGACGCGTCATGGCCGGGTATTTGAGCCGGCCCTGGGCGTCGCGCCCCTGATAGGCGATCACGATCACGCGCATCTGCTGGAACGCCAGCAGGCGGATGTTGCCGTCTTTATCGATGCGCAGGTTGGTATAGGCCCACAGCGTGCCGGTACGCAGGTGGCCGGCAAAGCGTGGGTTCACCGGATCGGTGATATCGATGATGGCATGAGTGCGCGTCTGATACCCCTGCTTGACTTCCTCATCGGTAGGCTTATGGGAATCGGTATTCGTGACGATGAGATATTGGCGGCCATCGATGGTGCCGGCGGTGATGCATTGCCCCATCTGATAGTCGAGATTATTGGCCGGACTCTCGCGCACCATTTCCCAGGCGCCGGTGGCGTGGTTAAGATGGAAGACCGTTGCACCGTAGCAGTAGACATAATCGGGTTTCGTGGGGTGCGGCACGGCCACGTCCATGAAGTTGCTGATGGCGGTCAGGGTCACTTGCCCGGTCTGCGGCAGAAAGGCGCGCACGCGGCCGGACTCGCATACGATAAACTCCCCACTCGGCATAAAGGCCCCGTCACGCAAGCCACGGTAGAGATCACCGCTGACCGGTTGCCAGGTATCCGTGGCATGCTCCTTCCCGATGTTACGAACCGGCGTGCCGTCCGCCAGGCGCAGGAAGGCGATTTTGCTGCTGCTGATTAGCGCGAGTTGGTCCGGCCCTACGGCCAGGTAGGCGCCGGGCACACCCGCCTGGTAGCGTTTCGCGATCGTCCCCTGGGCAGTCACCGCGATCACCTCCCGGTCCGCCAGTATCCAGACCTGCCCCACGGCATCCGCGTCCACGTCGCCGGCGACGGGAATCGGTGTATCCATCACCTTCGTGCCGTTGGCCAAGTCAAACGAACGCAACACGGGCCCACCGGCCAGCGGCACGGTAACGTAGATGCGCCCGTTGGCCACCGCTACACCCCCGAAGGGACAGTCCGCTTTGCCGTCTGGTCCTTTCGCTAGCGTTTCGCCGACGGCGAGGATGGGGTAGGACGCTGCGCCGTTCGGCATGCGCGCTCGCTCGCCGGGGAAGACGATCCGCTGCAATACGCGGTCAACCCCGGCAATGAGATTCTTCCCCTGACCTTCCAGAGCCATCGCCCAGATGTTCTTATCCGTTAGCGCCGAACCACCGATGGGTTGCCCGCTGGCCGCGTAATAGCGCAGGGGCACCCCGGCTTCGTCGTAGTAGGTGGATACGACGAAGGAGTTGTCAGGGTAGACCACGATCCGATTGGCGTTATCGCAGTTATAGGTGCCAAGAGGGTTGCCGTTATCGCCCAGGGTGCCATCGTCCACCATGCGCATGTCGTGCACGATACTGCGCACCTCGTAGGTATCCGCCGCCACCGGCGCGCCGACATCATTGCGGCCATCCCACCACAGCTCGCGCACGCCCACGGCATCGGCCACCAGGGTGCGCAGCAGCGTGCCATCTTTGGCGAAGATGCCCGCGCTCTGGCGCACGCCGGTGGCCGGCAGGGTCACGGCCAACTTCTGCCAGCCCGGCGCGGGTTTTGGTTCGGGATAGTCATAGGCGCCGGTGCCGACGTGCCCGGTGCGCACGGTAAAGGGTTTACCGTCGCGATCGAGCTTCACCGGCGGGTCCAGGGAGAGGCCCACCGTCATGCCGGGTAGCCCACCGCCCCAGGTGACGGCCACATCCGGATGCAGATCATATTTCGTTGGATTCACAAACGCCGGTGCAACGTAGTTGCTGTGGCGTTCCTGCCCGCTGGTGGACGCCCATTCGTAAGGCACCCGGCACAGGGCCACCTGTCCCCAACTGCCCAGCGTGCCACAGATGGTGTTGTAATCGCTGCTCCACGAAGGGGCGGATGCGTTGTCCGCTACCAGGCTGGTGGCATTGTCCAGCAACAGGCTGTTGCGAATCTGCCCGTTGGCGCTGCTGGAAATCATCACCCCTGCTGCGCTGCACGAGGCAACCGTCAGGTGGGCCAACCGCGTGCGGGTGGCATTTTTTACGACCACGCCCATCACGCCGTGCGTAATAACAGTGCTTTCTAGCCGCGCGTCTTCACACTCGGACAGTGTGACGGCTTTCGCCAATCCTTCGAAGCTGCAGCGTTCGATTACGGCGCCGCGCACCCGTTCCAGGTTGATCCCTTCGCCGCTGCCGCGGAAGGTCAGGCCGGCGATCTGCACCTGCTGTGCGCGATAGATGCGCAGCGCCGCTTCTCCGGGCGTGGTCGATGTCACCACCACCGGGCCGGCGGGATCATCGGTACGCTTCCCGCTCTCATCGCCGATGATGGCCAGCGGGTTGGCCGCGGTGCCGAAGCGCTCGGCGATCAGGATGGAACCCCGATACACGCCAGGCCCCAGCACAATAGTATCGCCATGGTTCACTAACCGCGCCGCCCGCAGCAGCGTATGGAAAGCGGTCTTCGCCGTTTGCCCATCCGCCAGGTCGTTTCCCTGGGAGCGCACGAAAAAGGTGGTGGCGCCGGCATGGGACACGGCGAGCAGTGCCGCACACAACAGCATGATGCGGGTCCAGACGGAACTTTTCAACATGACAATCTCCTGGGACGGTTTCACCTGGCACGCAGGTGTGTCATCGTATCAATTCATTATCAATTAAGCAGCGATGTGCGGTTTTCCTTTTCGGCGGATGATATTCGCGGAATCAACTGCAACCTGCTACAATCATGGCATCTACACCGTGGAGTTATTATATCGATGATACGGGAAGCGAAACATCCTTCCGGCCAGATCGGCGTCTGGGGCGACAGCCTGGTGCATGGCGGTAATGACCTGGAGCACGGCGGTTGGGTGACGCGGCTGAAACTCTATCTGATGCGCCGCAAACTGGGCGACCATGTTTTCGATCTGGGGATCGGCGGAAATAACAGCCGGGATGTGCTGGAACGTATAGAAGCTGAATTATACGCGCGGCGATTGTTTATCGATTATCTATTGGTCTCTGTCGGCCTCAATGATCTGGCATATGACATCAAACTCACCACTCCGGATGAATTTCAGGCGAATCTGGCAGCCATTGCCGCCTGCGTGCGTAACGCCGACAAATGGCTTTACCTGCTGACCATCACGCCCACCAATACCGTCCCCGCCAGGACTTGGGAGGAACGAAACGACATCATCAGACACGTCGCGGATATATCCGGCGCCGGGATCATCGATCTCAGTACATGCTTGCCTTTGGAGGAATTGCCGGATGGCGTGCACCCCACGGCGGACGGACATGAGAAAATCTTCCGGGTAGTGAAAGACGCCTTGATACGGGAAGGGGCCATCCTGCCTGAAGTATGATGAACGTTCTTATGACTGCTGTGTAACTTCGAGGAGAAGTATGCCAACACAATACTGGTATGTGATGCGCTGGTCGCATTTCGATCCGCTCTGGCGGCGTTGTTGGGACAGGGCCTTCGAGTGCGACGGCCTGCGCTATGTCTCCTATCGGGACATTGAGACCGAGTGGTATGACCGTGTGATTGCCGAAACGGCGGATGGCGCCACGGCGTTTCAGAACGAGGCGTGCTGGACGATTCGGCATTATCTGGAACGCCGGCCCGAGATGCTGCCGGTGCTGCGCCGGCTGGCGCGGGAAGGGCGCTTCGAACAGTTGGCCGCCGGTGAAAATATCGTCGACGCCAACATGATCCACGGCGAGTTGCTGGCGCGCAATTACGTTCTCGGTTTACTCTGGGCGGAAGACACTTTCGGTGAGCGCCCTGCCAGCGGCTGGCATGGCGACGGCTTCGGCTCCAGCGCGCAACTCCCGCAAATCTTTCGCGGGGTGGGCATCACCTGGGTGCCAAATATCAGTTACCATTTGCCGACCGCTCCCTTTTGGCGTGGGCTGGACGGCAGCATCATCTTTTGGAACGCACCGGAGACCATCACTGAATTCTGGTGGCCCGGCGTGCAGGACAAGATGAATACCTTCGATTTGCACATCCCGTGCGCATCGTGTCGGGGCATGGGGTGTACGGCGTGTCAAGGCAAAGGAACGGATTATGAGCGCATCGGCCTGGTGGAACTGCTGACGGCACCCGATGCGTCGTTCACCTCAACGGCGGTTGCCCTCTGGTTATGGGGCGAGGAAGTGATGCCGGGCAAACATGTCGAGGCCTCGATTGCCCGCATGCGCGCCAAACACCTCACGGTGGAGATTCGGCAGGGAACCTACCAGTCCATGCGCCGACATATCGAGCCATTCCTGGCGATGGTCGACGCGCCGCCGTCGGAACTTATCAGCACGAAACTCGAACATAATCCGGCGCAAACGGGATGCCTGACATCGCGCATCAAGGTCAAACAACAGCATCGGACCGCAGAGCATCTGTTACTCGCCGCTGAGACGCTCGATACGCTGCTCAACGACGGCCAGCATCACGCCCACCTGCGTCATCTCTGGAAACAGATGACGCTTTCCGGCTTCCACGACGCTATTACCTCCACGCATTCCGACCCCGCGTACCATGAGCTGTGCGACCTGCAGGCGACCATACAACAGCGCGCGCGCATCGTGCTTTCCACCGCCATTGCTCCGTTCACCGACGGAGAGGCGGATACATTGACCATCGTAAATCCGCGCGGTTACACCGCCGGACCGGTGGTGACAACACGACTACCTGACGGGTGGACTGGGGCGCGGGTGATGGCGGACGGCGTGGCCTTGCCCGTGTATGGCGTGGACGATGGCCGACTCTCCTTCCTTGCCGCCGATGTGCCGGCGCTAGGCACGCGCACGGTGACCATCGAACCGGCTGAGATACCGTATGAAGATCTCGCCGGCGTCAAGGAGATCTCCTGCGGTCCATTCCGCCTGAGTCTGGATACCCGGGGGATCAGCTCACTGGTTGTCGACGGTATTGGTGAAGTCTTCGACCCTGGCAAGTATCTGCTGGCTGAGCCGGTGTTGGAGGTCGATTGTGGTGATCCGTGGAGTTCTCGTAATCTGGAGAAACCACGGACCCGACTGGCGGAGCGTACCCGGCTGGAACGGGTCATCCAGATCGGTGACTCGGTCATCATCACCACCCACACTCGGCACCCGCGCTGTAGCGATCCCCTCGCACATGCGGACGGCGCCGACATTGATGTCGCGTTCCTGGAGGTGCGCCAGCAGTTTATCTTGCGAGAGGGTTGTCCCTATCTAGAGATCATCTCTGAGGTTGACTGGTACACGGGGAGCCGCAAACTGCGTCTTGCGTTTCCCACTACGGGTGATACCAATCGCGGGCTCTACGATATCCCCTTCGGCGCGATCGAGCGCGACCGGTACGAACAACCGGCGCCTACGATGACCGCCGGTTGCGGGGATTGGCCGGCATTGCAGTGGGGCGCGATTCAAGGATCGGGATACCTGGCGGCGGTGCTGAATTGCGGCACGCCCGGGTATCGCGTGGAAGACGGCACGTTATTCGTCAGCGTGTTGCGCAGCCCGGAAATGCCCGCTGCATTGCTGGGACCGAGTACCGATTATACCCCGGCCAATTATCACGGCATGAACGATGCCGGCCGGCACCGTTTCCGTCATGCGCTGTTGGTATTGCCGGCGGATGCGCGGGTGAGCGCCATCGCCCGTCACGCGGACATTTTTAACTCCGTGTTCCCGGTGACGCCGGGCAGTTTGACGCGCGCTTTTCCCGCCTGGTCGCTGCAGGCGCGGGATGCTATGCTGGTGACGATGAAACCTGCTGAACGCGGACAAGGCACCATAATTCGGATAGTGGAAATGGGGGGTGACGGCGAATGGATCACGCTTACGATTCCCTCCATCGTGACGCGTGCTTTCCGCACGAATCTATTGGAAGAAGCGGAAGCGACCCTCGACATCGTTGACGGGCAAATTCGCTGTTATGCCGGACCGTGGAAGATCCTCACGATTCGCTGTGAGTCATAGGAGATGACCATGATCATAACCCCCCATTATCCTGCCGACGTGTCGGCGCTGGTCCCGGCCACCGTGCTCGGGCATAACCTGGAAATGGCCGGCGACACGATCCAGGGCCTGGTATCCGATCGCCTGTGCAACAGCACGTTTCGCGGACCGGCCAACCCGGAAACCGGCGTCGCGCCGGGCTGGGATCTCGCGCCTGGGCGTGGTGTGCCGGGTATGCACCTTGCCGGCATCCCCGGCGGGGGGCTGAATGGCTCGGATGCCCAAATGATCAACAATTACGCCGGACACTGGAATAAGGGCATCCTTCAGACTGGGCGTGCCATACGCGCTGGGGAGACGCTGGCGGTCACCTGCTGGGCGCGGTGCCAGCATCATCCGGTAACCATCCGAGTGGGGCTGCGCGCCACTACCAGCCACCTTCCCGAATATACCGACGCGGATATCACGGTAACCACCCCGTATTTTGCCGACTATCAGGCGACATTGTCTGTCCCGGTCGATGACGATAATGCCGTCTTTTTCATATACAGCCAGACCGAAGGCGAGGTAGTCCTTGATCAGATACATCTGCAGCCCGCCGACGCCGGGCGGTTGCGCACCGAGCTCTTTGACGCATGGCAGTCGCTGCGGATCCCCGTATTGCGCTTCCCCGGCGGCTGTGTCTCTACTGGGTACCACTGGCGCTGGGGAGTGCAGCCCCCGCATTTGCGCCAGGTGCAGCATGATCCGGTTTTTAAATGGGACATACATTACGCGTTCGGCACTGAGGACTATCTGGCACTCTGTCATGAGCAGGGGATTCGCCCGCACATCACCGTCAACATCGGCACCGGCACGCCGGAGGATGCCGGCGCATGGGCGGTCTGGTGCGCCGATTGGTTTCGCCAACGCGGTATAGAACCGCCGGTAATGTATTGGCAGATGGGCAATGAACATAGCTCAACGCATGAGTTAGGCCATATGAGCGCCGCAATGTATGTCGACACGCTGCGCGACTTCGTGCCGGCGGTGCGCGCCGGATATCCGCAGGCGCGCATTATCGCTCTGGGCGAAGAGGTGGGGTATGGTTTGCGCCCGGGGGAGAGCGCGCCCTGGCGGCAGGTGGTGCTGGCGGACGCCGCCGACCTCGTCGATCTGCTTAACGTGCATCTCTACGCCTTCTCCGAATATCATCCGGACACCGAGCAGCGCTACCTGCGGCATTTACAGCAGGCGGAACAACTAGCCGGGGTGGCGCGCAACGCGGTTGCCGATTGCCGATCCTATGGAAAAACCGTGGCGGTGACCGAGTGGAATCTGTGGACTACCGCCACGCATTATGACGGCAAGGGATTTTACGAACCCTATGATATCGAGCACGCCCTCTTCACGGCAGGGATGTTCCACCACTTCTTCCGGCTTGCACCCAACCTGGAATTGACGAATTTTTACGAACTACTCAATCCGATGGGCATCTACCGCTGTTATGGCGCGACCTACCAGGAGAGTCTGCTCGCGGATCTGTTTCGCCTATACCGTCCCGCGCTGCCGGGATGGGTATTCCCGGTTGCGATCGATTCCCCACCCTTACCGAACGCGCTTGCCGCGCTGGATGCCATAGGCCTGCAAACAGACGATGCCCGCTGGATCTTCGTCGTCAATCGCAGTCTGTATGAGGCATACCCGATAGAAATGAATGCGCTTGGCGAGATTGAGACCCTGCAGCTCCTCAAAGGTGAAGACCTGGCGCAACAACAATTTATCCAGAGTCAACCGGATCGTGGATGCGAAGTTGAGCTGCCTCCGCGCTCTATCCTGCGTATCCGTCTTCATCCTGCCGGATAGTCGTCGCACACGCAGGGGAAGACCCGGATCGAGCAATGGCGGTGTAGAAAGGATGATTGAGACCGGCAGATGTTCTTGCAGCCACCACCGAACGCGAAGAAGGCGTTCCTGCAGTCATTCGTGCAGTGGATCACGCTTGTTCGTGAGGAAAAGGGGTGGCAGGTGAGCCTGAAATACGCGTTCCCCGCACCGATGATGCTCGATGGCCATCGCCAAAGGCTTCCGCTGGCAGGAGTTGCTCGATAACGGCACCTATCCCACGGTGCGTGCGCTGGCGACAGCGGTGAAGCAGGATACCGCCTATGTTGCCGGCACCATCCGGCTGACGTTACTGGCGCCGGAGATCATCGAGGCGGTGATGGCTGGTCAGTGCCCGTCAGCATTGACGCTCAAACGGCTGTCACGTGAATACCCCGTCGTCTGGGACGACCAGCGGCGGGCATGGGGCGTCTCGACAGTTGAGGCGTCCAGTGACACACACGGAAAGGTATACCATGAGAAACGTCACACAGCGTGAACTGGAAGAGACGCGGCCAGACTCGCCATTGGAGGAGACCCTCGCGTATTGTTTGAAGCAGTTTTATGCGGATCGCCAGCATATCGTACATTGACAAATGGTCCATCACCCCCCATACTTTAAACGTCCAGTTAAGACTGCCTGGAGTGCTGATGCCAGTTCGTAAACACCACGAGAGCAATGATATGCGCGAGCGGATTCTATTGAGTGCGGAGAAAGTCTTCGCACAAAAGGGATATGCTGCGGCATCTATTCGTGAGCTGTGTGAAGCGGCGGGCGTGAATCGGGCATTGATCTACTACTACTTCGCCGACAAGGCCGACCTGTACCGGGCGGTTATTGCGAACGGTGAGGACGATCTGCTGCGGATCGCACGAGAAGCGCGCGATGCCGATGGATTAGCCCTGGACAAGCTTCGGCTCTTCATCGTGCACTCCGCCCAACTGCACCTTGAGCGCCCGAGCATGATGGAACTGACCATCCGCCTGGAGCGCGATCACGATCACCCTGAAGGCATCTTACCGCTGCACCAGCGTATGCCGGAACCCCCGATCATTGTGCGGGACATCCTGACCGACGGCATCGCCGCGGGTGAGTTGCGCCCACTGCAGATTGAGACCGTGCTCCACATGATCTTCGGGATGGTCCATTCCCTGGTCATTATGCAGGAGCTTACCCAATCGTCCACCATTCCTGATACCAGCGTTGACGAGATACTCGCGGTGCTGGCCCATGGGATTGCCGCCCCCCGGTAAGTTCGTCTTCGCATAACACAACGCTCTATGGTGTATGAAACTGCCCCTGACACGGCTGCGCCAGCACTAGCGCTTCCCGTTTAGCAAACTTCAGTTCGGGGATTGACAGAGGTGTTGCCTGGGGTATATTTTAACTAAACGTCCAGTTAAAGTTTTCTTGTCAACAACATGAACTGTGACGTGGTATCGCTCGCAACGGAGGACGCAACCATGACAGCACTCTCGCTGTGTCTGCGCAGTCGACTCGTATTTTTCGCTTGCCTCACGCTGGGGATCATCGTGACGCCGATCACCGTGGTTGCCGCGCAAGAGCAGAATCCTGGTCAGGCGAATACTGAGGTCTACCCCAGCAATCCCGGACCGTCTGTAACACCCATGACCCCGGTCACTGCTCAACCTCGTCTCTTATTGGCACCTGCGCCTAATGAGGTGGTGCCTATTAAAACGACCACCATCCAGACCCCGGCACCCGCCTCGACCAAGTTCTCCGTCTCGACATCTGCTCCTGGCGTGCAGCCGACAACGGTACCGGATGCTGTCCGACAACCTCTCACCCTTGATACGGCCGTGACGCTGGCCTTTCAGCACAGTCCTGATCTCCAACTCGCCTTGAGTCGGGTGGAAAAATCACGTGGCGGACTTGATGAAGCCAAAGCACACACTAAGCCGACGGTGACGGCGCAAGGCTCAACGATCTGGCAAGGCGCTGACAACACAACTCCTGGGCAAGGGAGTACGGTGACTCCGCAGGTTGGTGCAACGCTATCTGTGCCAGTAGACTTCTCTCGCCAGTTACGGTACGGCAAGGACATCGCTACCTACCAGTACCAATCTCAGTACCTGGCGATGGTCTCTACGGCAGAGCAACTCGTCCTCTCGGTGAAAAGCGCGTATTTCGATTTGCTGCGCGCGGTTGGGCAACGCAACGTCGCGCAAGCGGCGGTCGACAACGCCCAAGCGCAATTGACGCAAACGAAAGCCAAGTTTGATGCGGGGACGATCCCGGCATTTGATGTCACCAGTGCCGAAGTGAACATGGCGAATTTGCAACAGCAACTGCTGGTGGCGGACAATCAGGTACGTATCGCGCAAACGGCCCTCAACCATGTGCTGGGGATTGATGTCAACACGCCGATCCAGATTCGTGGGGTCGATATCACGGTCACGAGTGATGCCATCGATATTCCGCAACGCATTCAAGAGGCGTATGCGCGGCGCCCTGAGGTCCAGGCCAGCCAACTCGGTATCACCAAATCGCAAACCGTCGTGAACCTGCAGAACAGCGCGAAATACCCCACGATCAGCATTGGAACTGGTCCAACATATAACTTCAATTCCAGCGGTATCAACCCGGGATTGTCCTGGCAAGTCGGCATCAGTGCCAGTGTGCCGTTATACGATGGCGGCCAAATCCGCGCGAAGGTCCGGCAAGCCCAAGCAGATGTGCAAACATCGCAGGAGACGCTACGCCAAACCCAATTGGGCGTCGCCCAGGACGTGCGTATCGCCGCCTTGAACGTGCAACAGGCGGCAGAACGGACGAAGACGACCGCACGCGCCGTCACGCTGGCTGAAGAGGCCTTGACTCTCGCAAAGCTCCGGTATGGCGCTGGTCTGGCGGTGCTGGTGGAAGTGACCAACGCCGAAACTCAGCTTACGCAAGCCCGCAACAATGCGGTGAACGCACTGTATGACTACGCCGTGGCGTCCGCCCAACTGCAGCGCGCCACTTCGACCCAACCGGAACTGGCGGCATTACAGCCGACCGCCGATTCCACGACGCCCCAGCGCTAATGAAGGAAGGACACCCCATGAAAAAGTTATTGTTCACGATCCTCGGTATTGCCGTCGTCCTCGGTGGTCTCATGATCGCTGCGCGCACACATATGCCGAAACCGCCCGCGCCGACGACGCAAGACCTGTGGAAAGCGCAAGGCGTGCCGGTGGAGACGGCGGTCATTGCGCAGGGGAGTCTCACCGAAACCGTTGAGGTGACCGGTGATCTCAGTGTGTTGAACAGTGCGACGATTTCACCGAAAGCCGCGGGACGATTGAAGACGGTATTGGTGCGCGAAGGCGATCTCGTCACAAAAGGCCAGGTGGTCGCTGTGCAAGATCAGGAGGATGCCCTCAACAGTATCCAGACGGCACAAGCCGCGCGCGAATCGAGTAACGCCCGCCTCTCCCAGGCGCAGACCACGAGCGAGGTGACCGCCGAACAGAAACAATCCGCCATCGACCAGGCAAAGGCGAATCTGCAATCCGTGCAAGCGGCGTTGAGTGCCGCGCAAACACGGTTGTCGCAGACCCTCATCACCGCAGATGTCACGAAAAAGCAAGTGCAATCGGATATCGATCAGGCACAAGCGAATGTCGAATCCGCCGAAGCCCGTCTCACGCTGGCAAAAAAGCCCACGCGTAGTCAGCAAGTCCTGGTGGCGCAAAACTCGGTCGACTCGGCCAAGGCCAACCTGGATAACGCGGAAGCGAACTACCAGCGCTATAAGGGTCTGTATGAGCGTGGCGCCGTCTCGGCGATGGATTATGGCACGATGAAAACACAATATGATGTTGCCCAGGCCAATTACCAAAGCGCCAAAGAACAGTTGTCCCTGCTCCAGGAAGGCGGACGGCCGGAAGATATCGCGACGGCCCAGTCTACCCTGGATGTGGCGCGTTCGCAATTGCAACAAACCAAAACGAATGCGGTGGCGAAGAATCGCCTGTGTGATGAAGACGTGGCGACCGCACGGTCAGCGGTGCTGCAATCCCAAGCGGCAGTGGAAGTCGCCAACGAGCAGGTGAAACAAGCGAAAACAAATCTCTCGGAAAACCGATTGCGCAAGGATGATATCACCGCCGCACAGGCTGCGGTGCACCAGGCAGAGGTCAACCTGGCCATCGCCCAACGGCAACTGGCGAACACGCAGATAACGGCCCCCATCTCCGGTGCCATCGCGACCAGAACGGCTGATCCCGGTCAGGTGTTGTCACCCGGTCAGGCGGTGGCCACCATCGTCGACTTGACCAGCGTCTACCTGAAGGGGGATGTTGCGGAACAGTCCCTCAACCGGATCATGATCGGGCAAGCGGTCCAGGTGAAGGTCGATGCGCTGCCCGGCAGCGCCATGCGGGGGATGGTCCAGGAAATCAATCCCTCGGGGTCGACAACGAATCGGAATTTCTCCGTGCGCATTGCCATCCCACAGATGGATCGCAAGTTCAAACCCGGCATGTTTGCCCGTGGTGTCATCTACACCGGGCAGTCAACAGCGGCACTGCTGGTGCCCAAGGATGCCATCGAGGAGCAGCAGGGGACGAAGCTGGTGTTTACCATCGGCGCTGACGGCCTTGCCAAGCGGCATGTAATTACCGTCGTGCGCGAGGATGCCACGTTTGCGCAACTCGGTACTGAGACGGACTTGCGCCAGGGAGATCGCGTGGTGACTACCGGTCATCAGAATCTTCAGGACGGGGTGAAAGCCGATGTCCGCCAACAGTAGGTGCTGTCGCACCGGAAAGGAGGAATGACTATGTGGCTGACTCAAACATCCATCAGACGTCCGGTCTTCATCATCATGTTTGTGCTGGCGCTCATCGTGCTCGGGTTCCTGGCGAAATCCCGTATGCCGCAGGAGTATAACCCGAAAATCGATGCGCCGGTGGTGACCGTGGTGACCACCTATCCCGGCGCCGGCCCGAACGAGATTGAAACGCTGGTGACGGAACCCATCGAGAAGGCGGTCTCCTCTATCGGGAAGCTGGAGAGTCTGACCTCCACCTCGCAGGATGGCGTGTCGAACGTGATGCTGGAGTTCGATACCAGTGTGAATGTCGAGGCGGTAGCTGCCGATGTGCGTGATAAGGTCTCGTCCGTTCGCCAATCGCTCCCCGATGGTGTCGGCGAACCGCAAGTCCTCAAGCTGGACACCAGCTCGATGCCAGTGATGCGCATTGGCATGGCCGGTCCCATCTCCCCGAAAGAGATGCGCATGCTCGCCGACAACCTGATCACGGATCGACTGGCCAAGGTCGGGGGGGTCGCGTCGATCAACGTGCTGGGGGGCGAAGAGCGTGAGATAGCTGTCGCGGTAGATAAAGCGCGCTTGGATGCGTATGGCATCGGCATCGATACGGTGGTCAACGCCTTGCGCGGGGCCAGCCACAATGTACCGGCGGGGTCGGTGCAGGAAAGTGACCGCAACTACTCCATCCGCACCGTAGGGGAATACCAAAACCTTCAGGAAATCGCAGACGTGCCTATCCCCCTGCCCGGCAACGGCGGGAGCATCTTCGTGCACGATGTGTCGACGGTGAAGGATACCGTGGTGGAACCGACCACCCACACACGCTTGAATGGGCAACCCAGCGTAGTGCTGTCGATCCAGAAGAACACCGATGCCAATACGGTGTCCGTCGCCGAGGGGATTAAGCGCCAACTTGCCGATCTGCAGGCGGAACTGCCGGCGGGCGTGCATCCCGTAATCGCGATGGATCAATCGACGACAGTTAAAAATGCCATCCGCGATGTCAATACCAGTCTGTTTGAAGGCATTATCCTCGTAATGCTGATCATTTTTCTCTTTCTGCATTCCACCCGCGCGACCTTCATCGTCGGGTTGGCCATCCCCACCTCGCTGATGGCAACCTACATCCCGATCAGCGCGCTGGGCTTCACGCAGAACACCATGGTGCTGCTGGCGCTCTCGCTGGTGGTGGGGATCCTGGTCGACGACTCCATCGTGGTGCTGGAGAACATCGAACGCCATCTGCGACAGCGGAAGCACCCGGAAGAGGCGGCGCTGCAGGGGCGCGCGGAGATTGGTCTCGCCGCCATCACTATCACCCTGGTCGACGTGGTCGTCTTCCTGCCCATCGCCTTTATGGGTGGCATGATGGGGGCGTTCTTCCGCCAGTTTGGTGTGACGGTGGCGGTGGCCACCGCGTTCTCCCTGCTCATCTCCTTCACCCTGACGCCCTTGCTCGCGGCCAAACTGTTGAAGAGCGAAGAAGAGAAGGAGGAAGACGAACGTGAGCTGCAGCAACGGCAGGCGTTGGGACAACTCACCCTCGGAGACCGCATCAACCTGCTCTTCAGCCGCCTGTTCCAATACCTTGAGGCGTTTCTCCAATCCCTGGACCGCCGCTATCGCGACGTGTTGGATTGGGCCTTGCACAATCGCTTCCTCACGCTCGTCATCGGCAATGTGACGCTCCTGGTCGTCTTTGCCATGGCCATGCCGCTGCCAGGGGGCAAGCCGTCAGCGCCGCGCCTGGTCATCGCGCTCCTCGCGCTGCTCCTTACAGGCATCGCCATGTGGGTGAATCGGAAGAGTATCTGGGTGGCCGTGACGTACGGGGTGACGGTGATCGCCATTACCCTTTCCATTTACCTGCCGTTCGGCTTCACCTTCTTCCCCACCTCCGACCAGGGGCAACTCGCCATCACCATCCGCACGGCGCCGGAGTCGTCACTGGCGGCGACCGACCGGGTAGTGCGCCGGGTCGAAGCGATCGTCGACCAGCTCCCAGAGATGAAGCCGGTGTATCGCCTGGAGAAAGGGAAGAAGGTCGAAGTTGATACAGGCTATTGCCTGGCAGTGGCGGGATCGGGATCGACCAATGCCATGGGTGGCGACAGCGGGTACCAGTATGCCAACGTCAACGTGAAAGTGGTGGGCAAGCAGAACCGGACACGCAGCATCCAACAGATAATGGATTGGCTGACTCAGCAGACGGCGCACATCCCCGGCGCCGAGACGATCAGCATTGCCCTGTCCTCCAGTACCGGCACCCCGAGTGCCACCATCACCAAAGACATCCAGGGTCAGAACATGGATGCCATTCTCACCCAGGCGAACCGCGTGGCTGAGACCATGCGCAAGGTGCCGGGAGCGGTCAACGTCGATGTCTCATACAAGGCTCGCTTGCCGGAACGGCGCATCGTGGTCGACCGCTTGCGTGCCGCGCAATTCGGGCTGACCGTAGAACAGGTGGCGAATGCGGCTCGGACGGCGATTACGGGCGATGACACGGTGAAGTTCCGTGATAGTGGAACCGAGTTCCCGATCCGCGTGCAATACGCGAAAACCGAGCGCAACCAGGCGGCAGACGTAGAATCGCTCATCATTGCCACAAAAGACGGAGCGCCGATCTACCTGCGCGATGTAGCGAAGATCGTCTATGAGCATGCCCCGACCAAAATAAACCGGCAGAATCGCCAACGCGTCGTGAGCGTGACGGCGGATATCGCCACGGGGTACCAGATGGGGAATGTAAACCAGACCATCGAACAGGCGCTGGCCTCGGTGCCACACGTCAACGGCACCACCATCGCCTCCGGCGGCATGACGAAAAAGATGGCCGAGAGCATGCTGGGTGTGGTGGGCGCACTGCTGCTGGTCGTGATCCTGGTCTACATGCTGATGGGGGCGCTGTTCGAGTCCTTCTTCACGCCCTTCGTCATCATGTTCTGTCTGCCGCAGGCGCTGGTGGGCGGACTGCTCGGGTTGCTGGTGACGGGCACCTCATTGGGGATGACGGCGGCCATCGGTATCATCATGCTGATGGGGCTGGTAACCAAGAATGCGATCCTTCTCGTGGACTACACCAACACCCTGCGTAGTCACGGGATGGGGGTACAGGAGGCCTTACTGGAAGCGGGCCCGACCCGCTTGCGCCCGATTCTCATGACCACGCTGGCGATGATCGGCGGCATGCTGCCCACCGCGTTGGCGTTGAGCGAAGGCTCCGAGTCACGCCAACCGCTGGCCATCGCCGTGATCGGTGGGTTGATCCTGTCGACCCTGTTGACACTGATCGTCATCCCGGTGACATATACCCTCGTCGATGGGTGGTGGAATGGCCTGGTGCGGAAGTACTTCCCCAAAGCGTACCAGCGCTACCAGGCCAAGCAGGGATCACGGCCGTCAGGCACGGTGTCCAAGGCGCCGGTAGAAGCTCCGGTGAGCTGAGACGACGGGTAGAGAGCCTTTGGGCCGGGACAGACATCCTGGCCCAAAGGCAAGGAGATGGTCATGGAGAACACGATGACATCACAACATGGCCGTGACTTAACAGTCGGCAGCATTCCACGACAACTTGTGGCCTTCGCGTTGCCCATCCACCGCTTGCATAATATCACCGGCATTTGGATCGCTATTGCCTTCAGCTGTATCGTCGCAAAGCGAGCAAGTATCGCCTATTATGGTTCAGGCCGTTAAAAGCGCCCCGGTCTTCCAAGTTCACTCCCCATTGAAATTTAAGCGTACGGAATCATGCCGCAGACCGCCATCCATCTCACACTTAATATGAGCCGTCCAATCTCCGTTGCGTTTTTTATTGGTGTTTATCGAAAACGAGGTGTCTTTTAAATCCGAACGTTGGAATGCCGTGTATCGGCGCGTCATAACCGAACTGGGGTACGCAAGCCGCGGACGATCTTGCTCCCAATAGTTCGAACCACACGCACACATATCATCCGCTCCTCCATTCGTTCACCTCGAACCCTCCGACCTTTTCCCGCCATTTTGAGCGTGAATAAACTGTGGACGACCAAGGGGGGTCGTTTTCAGTTTTCAGAGAGACAGCGAGAGCAATCGGAGATGGTCGAAGATCCCAATGGGCGCTGAGAGTGGAAAAATAGGGATTTGTCGGCTTGAGGTCGTCTACGGTTTTCCTGCAGGGGGATTTCGTTCGGGGGGCCACGAAAGCGGGTACAGGCACGCATTTTGCAGGATCACTCGGTAAAGAGCCATTGGCTTGCCGGGCAAAATGCGAGCCAGTCCCCGTTTTCGTGGTAAGCGAAATAAACACCAAAAGCAAAACCGCCGGAGAGTAACCTCCGGCGGCAATGTTGGTAGGGCATTCGATACTGACAAAAACTAATACGCGAAATGCAGATATATTTGTTTTCGCCTCATAAAACTGTGGACGAGAGAGGTGAAAAGATTGCAAAGAATACTCAATATGCCATTCCCTGTAGGCCAGATGAGTCGTCTTCAGTTTCATCATGCCTCCTCCCCACATCCGGCTGGGCACTTGGGGTTGATGCTTTGTATAATGTACTGCGATGATTTGACATACTCATATTTACGCAGTACAATATGCATATCATGAATGAGGAGAACCGCCCACAACACGCCTATGCCACTCCACAAGGGGTACGCCTGCTGCAAGAGCTCACCACCCAAGGGTTGTATATCTTTACCACCGAGGATGCGCGAGCGCTAGCCGCGCAGTGCGGTATTACTTCATCGTCGATCTCATACGTGCTACACGAACTGGTGACCGCTGGTTGGGTGCAGCATCTTCGGCGTGGACTCTTTGCCGGGACAGGATCGTTGCCGGGGGCGCAGCATTTGCATCCTTTTGCCGTGGCCACCAAGTTGATCGAGCCATCGGCCATCAGCCATTGGTCTGCACTGCAACACCATGGGCTAACCGAGCAACTGCCACAGTATATCACAGTCACGACGCCGCGGAAGGTTGTCACTCCTGGTATGCGAAAGTCAGCAGTGGAGCAAGTGTCTACCGACAAGCATCGGTGGACGGTCGGCGCGGATGAGATCGAGTTTGTGACGGTGCATCCCGATCACTTCTTTGGCATCGAGCAGGTCTGGGTCGATCAATTATTCCGCGTGCCGATTACTGACCGCGAGCGGACGCTATTAGACCTGTGTGTGTTCCCCCGCCGTTTCGGCGGCATGACCGAAGTGCTGGGACTCCTGGAAGAGCACTGGGCATCGTGCGATCTGGCACGACTCATGCACTACGCAGTACAATACGGAAAGGTTGTCGTCGCCAAGCGACTGGGATGGGCGCTGGAGACGGTCGGGGTTCCTCAGTCTGTCATTGAGCCGTTGCTCGCTCTGCCGGCGGCCAACTACGGTCTTGTCGATCCGTCACGTCCCCACGCTGGCCCGTATGAGCTACGCTGGCGATTGCGCAATAACCTGCGCGCATAAGGAATACCGATGCCACTGCCATCATTACAGACCCGCCTTCATCGTGCAGCCCAAGCTGCCGGATCACCGCTGCAGGTGATTGAAAAGGATTATGCGCTGAGCTATCTTCTGGCGGGCATCGCATCGGACACTCACTTGGCGCAGTCGCTGATCTTCAAAGGCGGCACGGCCCTCAAAAAGCTTTACTTTGGCGAGTACCGGTTTTCCGAGGATCTCGACTTCTCGACCATCAAGGCTCCGCAGGGCGATGCGTTAGCACAAGCCCTTGCGGGCGCGATGCAGACGGCCCAACAATTCCTGCAGGAGCAGGGGCCTTTCACAGTAGCACTATCACGATATACCGAGCGCGATCCGCACCCGGGTGGTCAGGAAGCATTTATGGTGCATGTGCAATTTTCGTGGCACCCGCGCCCGTTGTGTCGCATCAAGTTGGAGATCACGCACGACGAACCGGTGATGCTCCCCCCGGTGACACGTCTGCTCATCCATGGTTATAACGAACCACTTACGCCAGAGATCACGACATACTGCTTGGACGAGATTGTCGCGGAGAAATGTCGGGCGTTACTGCAGACCCATGCCAAACTCCAGGCACGGGGATGGAATCGTCCCCGTGCGCGTGATTACTACGATCTCTGGCGTATCCTTGGTACATTCCGTGCTGAGTTGGATCTGTCGCGCATCCGGCAATGCCTGGATGCCAAATGTGTGGTGCGGGACGTCGCGTATACCGGACTCGACGATTTTTTCACCCCACTGCTGGTCGGTGAAGCGCAGCGTGCCTGGGAAAGTAATCTCGGTGCCTTCGTGCGTAATCTTCCTTCATGTGGGCAGGTGCTGGATGAATTGCGTCTCCTCATGGCGGAGGTGATACCGGAAATCGCCGCAGATGTCGCTCCCTGATTGTTTCGGGAAGCCATTACCATTAGCCTTACCAGACAAATTGCTACGACATATTGAGATGTCGTGACACTTTGTCCGATGGTAACTGTGGATGACCGGGTCGATGTCATCTCCGGTTTATTGCACTACCGATATCCCCCATCTGTTGCCACTCGGTGATATATGCCAGGGGAATAACGCATCAACCTCCACTTCGGCATTCACGATAATATGCCAGCGCGCGGCAAAGCCGCAGCATCGCGTCGCAGCCGAAGCAGCTATCGCAGTCCGCAGCTTGATTAGTACCTGCGGGCACCGCTGCCAAATCGCCAGCACCAACGGTAGCAGCACGCTGGCCAACCTGTGCATTCCGGGTTGTCCATGTTATCCGTGCAGGAAAATGCTTTCCACAGCCAGAACTAAGATGTCTATCTTAAAGGAGCTTATGATGACCTATACCCCTCGCCCCATTGATACGGCACATATCCAGTTGCAGGACGATCTTGTTCAACTGACCGAATTACTCGCAGCCAATACGCACGATATCTGGGCTGCACAGAGGATAGCCGACGGGTGGACATATGGTGCTCAGCGTGATGATGCAGCGAAGCAGCATCCCGATCTGTTACCGTATGACGAATTGCCGGAAGGCGAAAAAACGTATGACCGCCTGACGGCCATGGAAACCCTGAAGGTCATGTTGGCCTTGGGGTATCAGGTTGTAAAACCTTAGCCCGCAACGTTAGCGGACAACCCCAAATATATGCATCACCGCGATACCGAAAAGGAGTGCACTATGGCTAAATCCGACGCCCCTACCCCGCAGACCGTCGTCATTGCGGGAGATATCGTCATCGACCATCACTTCTATGAAGGCAAGCGCATGGCTCCCACGCCGGGTGGAGGCCGCGGCGTCTGGGAGGTGCGGGAGTACGGTGGTGCGTGCCTGCTGGAGCGCCTCCTCAAAGAAATCCGCCAAGAAGCCATTAACACCGTTCTGGCAGAGAACACAGCCGCGGACGAAAAGTATCAGCGAGCATTGGCCAATCACGAGGAAGCAACGTCACCGAAGCTCAAGGTCGCTATTGAGGAGTCAACACAGTTTCATCTGGGTGTTACCCCCCCGGCGTGCGACGGCCCCATGTGCGCGCACCATGCCTATGCATACTGGACAGCGTATGATGACACGGACAAGCCGAAAGATGCTTATTGGCGGGCGAAGATCGAGATGGGGTATGGCGACGATGGAGTGCTCGCAGTGAACGAGCCCGCGATCAGCCCGCAACCGTTAGCCGGTGCACAGACGGCGGATATTTTGGTGCTCGATGATGCCGGATTCCAATTCCGCAATGCGTTAGTACAAAAATGCTGGGGATTCACCACGAAAAAAGCGCCGGCGTGGATCGTGCTGAAGATGGCCGCTCCCGTGGTCCAGGGCGACCTTTGGGCTGCATTGGAGCAAAAATATCTTGATCGGCTGATCTGTGTGGTGTCAGCCAGCGATCTGCGTCACGAGTGCGTGAGCTTGAGCCGTGGACTGTCCTGGGAACGCAGCATCAGTGATCTGAAGGCGGAGTTAAGCGCCAATCCTGCACTGAAGGCCCTCAACAACTGCCGACACCTGGTGGTGCGCTTCTCCACCGATGGTGCGCTCTGGTTGGACCAATCCGACAAAAATAACATACGTGCGACCTTCATCGGTGACATGGCCAGCGCCGAAGGAGAGTTCGGCAGCGCGCGAAAGGGATCAGTCTTCGGTTACTCTTCCTGCCTGGTGGCTGCGATCACCCATGGCCTGTCTCGCCACCTCGCCGCCACCCCGCGTGGCAAATCCGCCGACGAATTCGATCTCGCGCCAGCCGTGGCTGCAGGTATCTGCGCCATGCGCGACCTGGAGCAGTGGGGCCATGGCCTGGTCAGCTCCGTCCACCCGACAGGATATCCGGTCGTGCGACTTGCTGGGGTGATCCTGAATCCCACCGGACCTATCAGCCAGGTGCAACTGCCCTGGGCGGGTATCGACCCGGTGTCGGTAAACTGGATGATCGTGGAAACGTCGCAGCGTCCGCTGGTTTCCAGCGTACCACCCTCGCTTCTCGGGCTCGCGCGGCAGGTCGTTTTGCAAGGTAATGACGCGCTTAAAGCCTTGCCGCATGCCCAGTTCGGCAAGTTACTCACGGCGGATCGTCGTGAGATCGAGGCGCTCCGACAGATACGGCAACTCATGCTGACCTACCGCGACGGTGGTCCCGCTAAAAAGCCGCTGTCGGTGGGGGTCTTTGGTCCTCCAGGTGCCGGCAAGTCCTTCGGGGTGCAACAACTCGCCAACGGCGTGTTCGGCGAACTAGCCTGGCTAGAGTTTAACCTGTCGCAATTTAATGACACAACGGACCTGATCGGCGCCTTCCACCAGGTGCGCGATAAAGTGCTCGCTGGCATCACCCCCGTCGTCTTCTGGGATGAATTCGATTCGCAGCAGTACAAGTGGCTGCAATACCTGCTGGCTCCGATGCAGGATGGACGATTTCAGGAAGGCCAGTTGAACCATGCCATCGGAAAATGCGTTTTTGTCTTTGCCGGTGGAACCAGCTGGTCCTACGAAAAATTCGGTCCTCGCCAGGTCGATGGGCTGGACGCCATACGCGACTTCAGACTCAGTAAAGGGCCGGACTTCAAAAGTCGCCTGGATGCCTTCTACGATGTGCTGGGGCCAAACCCGCAGGAAGTGCTGACGGAGGACTCTGAGGTGCCAGAGCGTGACTTCTCGGATATCGGCTGGCCGCTGCGCCGTGGTATCCTCATTCGCGCGAAGCTCGATTGCCCGCGCGACGCGGTACTCGACTGTGACCCCGATCTGCTGGACGCCCTGTTGCGGATACCGAAATACATCCACGGTGCACGCTCGCTGGAGAAATTGGTCACCTCGCTCCATCCCACCGATGGTCGCACTGTTCGTCGCTCCGCGCTCCCGGCCCTCGCCCAATTAGGCATGCATGTGGATGCCGGCAAGTTCGCCGAAATTCTGGGCCGCAACGTTGGTTTTCGTATGGCGCAGATCATTGAGGCTTTAGCGGCAGTCATCCATAATACCTGGCGGGGATCGGCCGCGAATAAGCAACCACATCTCGATAAAGAATATATGTATCTGGACCCGGTAGACAAAGAACCGAATCGCGCGGCTGCTCGCCGTATCCCTGCAGTGCTGGCGCTGGCGGGCATGGGGTTGGAGGCTGACCCGCACGCAAGTGGGCATGCTCCGGACACCAACGAGCAACTGAAGCTTCACCTGGAGCGTCTGGCGGAAGCGGAACACAACGGCTGGATGGCGCAGCGACAGGAGAACGGCTGGTCCTTCGCCAAAGAGCGGAATAACAAATTAAAGCAACACCCGGCCATGGTGCCCTTTCGCGAGCTTAGCGAGGACTACCGGGAGTTGGATCGCATTTCGGTCAGGAACTACCCAAACATCATACAACTCGCGAAGTATCGGATCGTGTTCCTGGGCGAGGCGTAACACCCGTTAGTACATACAATAACTGGGAGAACGGCCTGAATAGCGACCAACCCGCATTTGTTGAAGGAACTGCCATGATTACGCCGAGTCCGGCACATTATTGGTACTCTTTCGCCGAAACGGAAGGGCCAATAATTGTGAAATACCTACGACATCTGGGCGCGGCAACGTCTGGCGGAAGGCTGGACCTACGCCCTTGAGCGGGACGACCAGGTGAAAACCCACCCGGACCAGGTCCCCTATGCCGACCTGCCGGAATCAGAAACAAACTACGATCTCAACACGGTGATGGAGACGCTGAAGGCTATCGTGGCGTTGGGGTATCGGATCGAACGACGGGAGTAATACATGGCCGAGCAGCAAGAGACATCACCGCAGTCGACCCGCTGCGAAGTTCGCGTCTTTATCTCCTCCACCTTCCGCGACATGCACGCGGAGCGGGATCACCTTGTCACGGTCGTGTTTCCCGAACTGCGTGAACGCGTTGAGTCATTGGGACTTGAGTTCTTCGACGTAGACCTGCGCTGGGGGGTGCCGGCGAAAGACGCCAACGGCGAAACCGCCAACTCCTGGGAATACTGCCGGCAATGGATCGACCGCGTCGAACCGTTCTTTGTCTGCATCCTCGGCCAACGCTACGGCTGGGTGCCCAAGGTTGAGGATTTTAAGGGCAACAAGGACAAAGAGCGCCAGGCAAGCGATGCACGATCCATTACGGATTTGGAAATTCGGCATGCGGTGCTCGACACCAAACTGAAACGCCGCAGCTATTTCTATTTACGCGAAACTCCGGTGCCCGCGCCACCGCAGACACCACCGGAAGTGTATACCGAATTCGTTGATACCGATGCACACGCCGTCACCCAGTTTGTGAAACTCCGGGCTGACATCAATACTTGCGGTCGCCCCGTACGTGGGTATGCCTGTCGGTGGACCGGGAAAGCATTTGCCGACCTGGACAAAGTAGCGCAGGATAAGCAGTTTGGCCTGATGGTGCTGGAAGACCTCTGGTCGGGCGTGCTGCGCGATGAACGGTATGTGAGTAAGGAAATCTGGCGGCAGGTGCTCGACGCCGATCCCGACACTGACCCGCGCTACACCGACGAATCCAAGCCTGTTCTTCGCGAGCTTTGGGGAAAGATTGTTGCCCTTGCCCGACCTGCATCGGTCTCGCCATTGGACGCGGAGCGTCAACAGATGGAGGCATTCGCCGCCTCCCGATTGCGGTGGTTCCAAGGTCGCACGCACGAGTTGCAGCAACTGACCGACTTCATTCAGTCCACCGTATCTGATAGCCCGCGCATCGCTGTCGAGACGGCCATACCTGGCCAGGGGAAGCCTGAGCTGATAACCAGGTTCTTAACGCACATTCTACAACCCTCAACATTGTTGCGCTGGTTTCAAGGCAAAAGGCACGAGTTACAGCAACACACCGAGTTCATTCAGTCCACTGATGCCGATTCCTCGCGTCTTGCCGTCGTCGTAGCAATACCCGGCCAGGGTAAATCTGCGCTGATTGCGAAATTTTCGACTCTCATCCCGGAACCCTCGACTTTTCTGATTATGCATTTTGTCGGTGCCACGGAGCGCTCGGCGACGGCTCATGCACTTGTCGAACGAGTGCTGGGTGAACTCGACCGTAGCGGCATCGAATGGCCGGTGGACAAGCAGATGAAAGGCGAAGAACCGAAATGCGATTATTACAGCCTTTGCGAGCGACTCCGGAAGCGGCTTGGAGTTTATGCGGGTGAACGCCGGGTTGTGCTCCTGCTCGATGCGCTCAACCAGCTTACCGACGGGCATGATCTTGTATGGCTGCCCCACCGGCTCGGACCGAGCGTGCGAGTGGTCGTCAGTTGCGTTGACGATTCCGCCACCACGAATGCCTCTTCTGTTAGAGGCGAAAGGCCGGCCAACAGGACGGATGAGGATTCGTCTCCGGCAGCTCGAGTTTTGCGTGCTCTTACCTTACGCCAACCAGCACCGTTGCGGGTACCACTCGGACCGCTGACGAAAGACGATGTGTGCGCGATCGTTGTCGAGTACCTGAAGGAATACTGCCACGAACTGGACCGCGAGCATCTGGACACGCTATGCGCGATCCCGCAAACTAGCAATCCGCTCTACCTGCTGGTGATGCTGAACGAACTGCGTACACTCGGCGGTAACGATCTAAATGTTATCGTGCCTACGCGCATTGCCGCGATGCCGCATGACTACCCGGATACCGTGAGCCTGTTCCGCTGGGTGTTGCAACGAATGGAAGTGTTCGGCGCGGAAGCAGTGCGGTGGTGGTGCCTTTATCTGGCCCACGGACGTGTAGGCATGGCCAGCCACGAACTGGCCGACCTACTGGTCCGCAAACTCGGAGCTAATACCGCGGCCACGGCATTGCTCATTGAGCGCGGTCTGCGCCGCTACCTTCAGCGCCGTGGTGGGCAACTCGATTTCTTCCACGGGCAGTTACAGCAGGCGGTGATGGAGGAATATGGACAGCAGACCGATGCAGTAACCGTGCACTCAGGCATCGCCGATTACTTCGGGATCCGCTGGCGCGAGTCAGATTTCCATGCGTTAAGCGAGTTACCTTATCATCAAATCGAAGCAAATCTTTGGCAGGACCTGGAAAGAACCCTCAGCGATCTTAATTTCATCGAAACTAAGTGCGCTGCTGGTATGACATACAGACTTTTAGCCGATTACGATGCGGGAATTGCGAGGCTCAGCATTGGTGCCCGGTACCTTCATGCTCTCAATGACTTCCGAGAGTTTGTAGCACATGATGCAGACATATTGGTAGTCTTTCCGAGTCTTGTATTTCAGCAAGCCATGAATTCCTCGAAATCAACATTGCCCCATTCTGTAGCTGACCACACTTGGCGAGAAGGCAAGAACAGAAAGATGTGGATTCGTTGGCGAAACAAGCCGGAAAAGAGAACTCAAAGTATGAGAATCAGGATTTCCGGTTCGCGTTTACTCTGTGGTGCTGTGACGTCTGATGGAGAGAGAGCAGCGATTGGCCGTGAAGATGGTCGTCTCATTGTATTTGAATTATGTTCTGGAAAGCACGGAGTAGATATTCTACTTAATGGCTCCGCTGTGACTGCTTGCCGGTTCCTAGATGATTCGCAGATGCTGTTGGCCTCAACGAGTGATGGTTGGCTGTTCCTGCTTGATATATATACCGGCGGTATCATAGGCTCATGGCGGGAGCATTCAGGCATCATTACTTCCATTAACGTTGAGCCTTCTATATGTGCGGCTATTACAACGTCTATCGACAACACCGCACGCTTGTGGCGATGGGATCGCCGCGAATTGACTTCATCGGAGGAGATTCACAAAGATGTCTGTCCTGTAATATGTGCGGCGTTTCTGCAGTCAGTCAATGCGGTAGCCTTTGGCACGGCGGATGGTAGGATCCAAATACACTCATTAGTCACCAATTGGGAGTTAATCCACACCGAATGGTTCCACGATATGGCTGTTTGTTGCTGTGCGACAACAGATGGTGGCCGTTTGCTTTGGACGGCTGGAGACGACCAGACGATTCGCGTTACCTCCATAGGTATAGATGGCCGTGCGACATTTCAATATCGGTGGTCTTTGACTGGCAATACGGCACGCATAACGTCACTTTGTTCCATGCCTACAGGTGATGCATGCTTGGTCGCATGGAGCAGTGGACAGGTGTTCGAACTGCGTGTAGAGGAGAAAAGCGCCACTCCCATAGCCGTATTCCATAATAGCGTCCGCTGTGTGGCTCCGATAACAACAGGTCAACGAGTCTTCGTCGCCGAAGAGGACGGAGGGATCACCTGTTGGCTCAGGGATTCAGTGAATACCGGCATCACCGAGCCTGAAAGACCCGCTAATGAGTTGGCGTGGACAGGCCACGGCGAGGGGATCTGTGCTCTCGAGTGGGATGGGCATGTGGGGATCCCCGTCCCTGGCAGTGTGCCCAACTTTAGTGCCGCCGTTTATGATTCTCACACAGCCAGCCTTCTGAAAACTGGCAAGTTTCCTGGTAACGGGTGGAACACGACCATTTATGCGTCGGGTGACTGTCTTCTTCTCGCAGGAGGTGATCCAACGACTGGCTATGGCGTCCAAGTGGTTGATTTACGCTGCATGGCGTCAGTCGCGTCAATCTCGACAGGTTCCGAAATCTTATTTCTCGCGACAGATCAATGCGAACCATTCTGTGGCATCTTCGAAAAGGACGGGGTTATTGCCGTGTGGAACTTAATCACATTTAAGGAGCTGTGGCGACATACGTTAGATGAATCCACTTCGCGCGAAGTTGTCGGCTTACGCATCGACGCCAGTGCCGATATCTGTGTAGTTTACGGAGCATTTCAGTCCTGTATATTTCGTCTTAGTACAGGTGATTCGATGTTATTCGCATTATTACCCCAATCGAAGCCAGCCAACAATCACGGGCATCTCTGGCGCCGTTTCTGTTCACGCTTCGGCACTGAAGTAATTGACCCATTGATACCGGATGCCCCAACAATCGTGTGGCAATCAATGCATGGTACGATCTGCTGGCTTTGGGTTCTGCCCGGTGATGAGTTTCTTGTATTGACCAGGGATCGCGTCATCCGGCACATTGACAACTGTGGGCATCAACTGGTCGAGATCGTGGACAACAACAGGAACTTTAATCCAATGGTAGCTGGCGACTGGGTCGTAACCGTTTCCTCGGACGACTGGATCAGGGTGTGGCACCTGACGCATCGGGAGTTCGTTATGTTGCTTCCGGTCCGACTTGGCGTTTCGACGGTCGCGTTGTCACCCACGCTAGATTCTTTAGCTTTAGGACTTGTTGATGGAAGTATTGCTATTTTCGAGTTTGTCAAAGGAGGCAAACCAGATGAAGACTGACACGGGACAGGCGTATAGCTACATTCAAGATATACTTTCGAATACGGTGAGATATAATGACGATAAGTTCTCAGAGTTCGGGAAAATTGGTATCAGTGCCTACTTCCATGCAGGATCAGAACTTGTTGAGAAGGATGCAGATCTTTCGCTGATCAGGTGGTTTGCGCATCTAGTTGACGAGAGTACAATTGCAAGGTTTGAGAGGAACGAGGCTATTATTGGATTGCTAGAGGCGTGTGCTAGTAGAACACCAAGCATGGCTAGATTTATTGAACTGCATCCGCAGGCAGCCATCTTCTCGCCGACCAGACTTCTCCTGGATGGATGGGATGGCCTCACTCCAGAACAGCAAAGCACCGCACTTTGGATTATCTCGAACGATATAATCACTACACAGAGAGATGACTTGGGGAGCAGAACAGCTGACTTGTTGTGCTCTCTATTAACAGATACAGACGGAAGTAACAATAAAGATGCATTTGACTGTGCTATTTCACTCTCACTGCCAGAGTTTATCCCTAGGTTAACGAAAACTATCCGTATACTTGTCGATAACGGTTCATGGCGAGACACATCTGCTCAGCCATTGCTCACAATACTAATTCACGCGATCTGGTGGCCAGGACCATCGTCGCAGTCATCCTATGCAAAAGTCAACCGTTGCATCCATGGAGTGGCGGAAGAATTACAGGCAATTCCGGTGACTTGTTCATCGGCCAAAGTGCTTTGCAGTTACCTGGAATCTTTGGGCAATAAAGAGGGAGGAACACCGCTGAAAATATGTAAAGACTGGTCACTTAATTATGGTGGACTACCGACGCTCCGTAATATTGCCTGGGACAGTGAGTGTGAGAGTATGCTGGATGACGCTCTGGCGGGTGATTATATTAATATGCGGCATTGGATAGATAATAATCTGCGTGACTCGATCATCAATTCAAGCCTCATTAACTACCTGGGGGTTGCAATACACGCAGCGGAAAGCATACCGGTCCACCGCAAAGCTATATCGATAATGCTAGCGGAAATGGAATGTTATATATATACGGCAACAGGCCATACCAACATGGGTATCGAAACCGGAATGAGTCTCACACAGTTACACCATCGTCTGTTATCATATTTAATGATTCAAGATGTCGGAGACATTAATGTTAAAGATCTCATAGCCGAATTCCCGGAGATAATCTCCCAAAGTGGCCTTCATATTATTGGGAAACTACTTTCTACGTTCCCCCAAGAGCATGCCCACAGAACACTTCTCGAACAAACAAGGAAAGAGGTGTTATTAAGACTGAACCGCAGGAGTCCGTCTGAAAACGGTTCGCAACCTGCTGAGAACTCGGATTCTGTAGCTTCGCCGAATAGCGCTTCACATAGTCTATCGAATCGATGCATGTTCCGACGTATTGTTGAGTGGTTCTCGTCAAGGGTGAAATAAAGGTCAAAAGCTAATGAGGAGTCACGGCTGGTCGTCTGAATGCTGGAATTAATCCCTTGAATAGCAGGTGATATATTGGGTGATGCCGCAGCATGATTCGGTATGACCAGATGCCTTAACACAAATACTAGCTCAGCAACAGTGATCCGGTCATTTTTTATGCCTACAACATGGAAAACCATTCGTGTCTTCATCAGCAGCACCTTCCGCGACATGCAGGCGGAACGCGACCATCTTGTGCGGTTCGTGTTCCCCAAACTGCGGCAGGAACTGTTGCAGCGGCGCATCCATCTGGTAGACGTGGACCTGCGTTGGGGCGTGACCTCGGAGCAGGATGCGCTGGCGGTGTGTCGCGAAGTGGTGGATGAATGTCGGCCCCGGTTCCTCTGCATGCTGGGGGGCCGGTATGGCTGGGTGCCGCCCGGCAAGACTCGCTCCATTACGGCCGATGAAGTCTATTATGGGGTGCTGGACCGCGACCTCACGAGTCGCGGCTTCGCTTACTTCTATTTCCGCGACCCGTCAGCCACGGCGGCCATGGTCGAGGCTGTACCGGGAGAGTTTCGCGAGCCTGCCGACAGTCACGGCGCTGTCGCCCTGGCCGAACTTAAGACCGCAATAAGCAAGGCCGGTCTCCAGCCGTTCATCTACCGAGCGCAGTGGGATGACCAATCTCGCCGGCTGATTGGACTGAAGGAGTTTGGCGATCGGGTTTACAATGAACTGCTTGCCGGCATCAAGTCCGACAAGGACCTGCAGGATCACTTTCTGACAGACCCGACGGCACCAGTCAACGAGTTCACCGAAGAGAACGCGGCGATGGAGGCGTTCATCGAGGAACGCGTCCAACGCTTCGTACTGGGCAGCCGCCAGCCGGTTTGGGATGAACTCCAGCAACATGCCGAGAGCACCGGTGGGAATGGCTACCTGTGCCTGACAGGCGCAGCGGGCAGCGGGAAATCAGCGCTGCTGGGCAAGTTCTGCCAGGATTACCGGGACGCCCACCCGCAGGACCTGGTGATTCCGCATTTCGTGGGGGCCAGTTCCGGTTCGACCGATGTGCGGCGGACCCTAAGGCGGTTGTGTCATGAATTGGTGACCGGTGCCGGGCTGACGGCTGAGATCCCGGAAGACCCGGAGAAACTCCGGGTGGCGTTCGCGGAAATCCTCCAACAGGCATCCGCCCAGAAACGCGTCGTGATTCTCCTCGACGCTATCAACCAATTCGATGCCACCACCCAGCTTGCCGGCTGGTCCTGGCTACCCGAAGAACTGCCGGCGACCGCGCGCGTCATTGTATCGGTAATCAGTGATCAGCCATCAGTGATCAGTCCCGCACTGGAATCGCTCCATCGC
>Ga0118677_10002553_pt1 | contig 36315 bp, 33 predicted proteins | sample AliMusrvi5mmetaG_FD_86154 | JGI IMG/M metagenome (GOLD analysis project Ga0118677, IMG submission 86154)
GCACTACTTCAAGGAAGAGCTGACCGGCCCCGAATACGCGGAACGGTTTGTCGAGCGCGCGCTGGAGCACGACGTGGACGTGGTGTCGGACGCGTACGTCGCGGGCGTCGGCCACGACAGCGACGGCACCAAGCGCGTGCGCATCATGAGCGGCGCGCGGGGCCTGCAGACGCTGGAATCGCGCGCGGTCGTGCTGGCGATGGGGTGCCGCGAGCGGACGCGCGGCGCCATCCGCATTCCGGGCACGCGGCCGTCGGGCGTGCTGACCGCCGGGCTGGCGCAGAAGTACGTGAACCTGATGGGCCTGCTGCCGGGGCGGCGGATCGCCATCCTGGGGTCGGGCGACATCGGGCTGATCATGGCGCGGCGCCTCCGGCTGGAAGGGTGCGAGGTCGTCGGCGTCTTCGAGATCATGCCGTACTCGAACGGCTTGACGCGCAACGTCGTGCAGTGCCTGGACGATTTCGGCATCCCGCTGCACCTGTCGACCACGGTCACGGAAATCCACGGGCGCGACCGGCTGCAGAAGATCACGGTCGCGCCGGTCGACGCGCGGTTCCAGCCGGACCTGTCGCGGGCGAAGGACGTGGCCTGCGACACGCTGCTGCTGTCCATCGGGCTGATCCCGGAAAACGAGCTGTCGCAGGGGCTGGGGATCGACCTCGACGTCGTGACCAGCGGGCCGCGCGTGTCGTCGGCGCTGGAAACCAGCCTGCCGGGCGTCTTCGCGTGCGGCAACGTGCTGCACGTGCACGACCTGGTCGACTTCGTGACCGAGGAGGCGCTGCGGGCGGGGCGGTGGGCGGGCGAACACGCGCAGGGCATCCGGCGGCCGCGCGACAGCATCACGCTGGTGCCGGGCGACAACGTCCGCTACTGCGTGCCGCACACGCTGTGCCCCGGGCGGGAGCACACCATCTTCCTGCGCAGCAAGGTGCCGATGAAGCCGTGCGTGATCGAGGTCGGCGACCTGATGAAGAAGAAGCTGAGCTTCGTGGTTCCGGCCGAGATGATCATGTTCACCATCAAGCCGGACGCGCTGGAGCGCTTCCACGAAGACACGTTGCGGATCGACCTCCGACCGGTGGGGTGAGATGGCCGAAGTCACGAATTTCGTCTGCATCGGCTGCCCGGTCGGGTGCCCGCTGCAGCTGACGCACGAGGGGACCGAGATCCAGGAGATTCTCGGCCAGGCGTGCAACCGCGGCGCGAAGTACGCCCGCCAGGAGTTCGTCGACCCGCGCCGCGGCATGTCCACGACGGTCGCCATCCGGGGCGCCCGGTGGCGGCGGCTGCCGGTGAAGGTCACGAAGGCCATCCCCAAGGACCGCGTCATCGAGGCCGCGCGCCTGATCCACGCCCTGCAGCTGAACGCGCCGGTGCGCCGGGGCGACGTGCTGATCCGCGACATCCTGGGCGAGCCCGGGATCGACGTGGTCGCCACCCGGACGATGCTCGCCGTCTAGAAAACCTGGGGAAAACCAGGTGGCCGGGGCTTCATGGGGACGGCTTCGGCTCGCAGACGGGCCAGGGGTCTGGCCCGCGCCGCCGTTCAGATCCGGCTGGCGACCTTGCGAAACAGCGCGAGGGCGGGACCGACGACAAACGTCAATGCCCTCTGCCGAAGCCACTTCCTGAAGGAACTTCCACAGGGCCTCGAACGTGAACTCGAACCGCTGGATCCGCGAGTCGCGGAGGATGGCCCCCGGGACCTCCGGCCGCTCGGAAATGACCTCCTCGAGCGCCGCGAGCGTGCCCGTGAATCGTTCGCGTCTCACGTCCGTGCGGTCGTCCGATGCCATGCGATTCCCTCCCAAACGCAAGCGGCTCGCGCACCTCTCGCGCGGGTGCACAAGCCGTTCGTTGCTATACGTATGGATAGGATATGGCCGGCCGGGTCGCAGCGCAAGCGCCGCAGCGCGGTGGGGCCGCGCGCGGCGCGCGATGCCCGCGGTGCGCCGCGCGAAGGCGCGTTACGGCTCGAAGCGGACTCCTCCGAGCAGAGCGCACGCCGCCTCGAGCACGCTCCCCCCGAGGGCGCGGGCCTTGTCCGAGACGGTGAGGCAGCGGGATGGGTCGGCGCGAGGATCGACGTCCCCGAGCTTGAAGCCTTCGGTCACCGTGAGCCCCGTGTGCAGGAGGCCGCGGAGCACGCCGTCGAGCGCGACGCGCACCGGCTCCTCGCCGACGTATCCGACGACGTCGTCCGCCTTGACGACGTCGCCGATGTCCGCGCAGGCGCGGAAGGCGCCTGCGGCGGGGGACCGCACCACCCGCTGCCAGGTGTACCCTCCGATGTCTCCGGGGACCCCGGTGTCGTCCTCGGCCGTGCCCTCGAAGAGGATCCTGCCGAGGTCGTGTCCGCGCCTGGTCTCGATGACGGCGTGGGCGTCGCGCCCGGCCACGAATCCGGGACCGAGGGCGACGACGGCGGGCGCATCGCCGATGTGCGTGCCGAGGTTCCGCTTGGCGATGATCGCATCGACGAGCAGCACGGGCCGGACCCTCCCGAGCACCTCCTCTGCGTCCTCGGCGACGACCACCGCGATGGTCCCCTGCATCAGCGCGGCCTCGATGCCCGAGGGGCCGACGGCCACCGCCTCCGTCCCCTCGACGGTTGCGGCGCCCTCGTAGACGGCCTGTGCGAACGACACCGTCCGCCTGACCACGGTCGGCCGGTCGATCTCGGTCATGGCGACGGCGAAGCCCGCGCGATGCAGGCAAAGGGCGACGCCGGTGGCGATGTCGCCCGCGCCCTTGACCAGCGCGCGCGGCCGTGGCCCGAGTGAGCGCTCAGGCATAAGGCGCCGGGTCCTTCACTCGTCTTGAGAGGTTCGCGCTCCTCATCCGTTCTTCACCCTTTCGTACTCCTCCAGGGAGTCGATGTCCAGGCAGGCCAGCGGGTCATCGACCGCCACGAGACGCACTTCGCCCAGGTGCCGCCGGACCACGTCCCGGCCGCCGCGGTCGCCCGTCTCCTGCAGGAGTTCGGGAAACAGGCGAGCGGAGAAGAGCACCGGATTGCCGGGGGTGCCGCCCATTTGCGGGCGCACGATGAGCTTGCCGCCGCCGGCGAAGCTCTCGAGCAGCCGGTCGATGAGAGCGGCGGTCACGAAGGGCTGGTCGGCGAGCAGGAACAGGGCGGCGTCGAAGTCGGGCGCGATGTCGCGGAGGGCCGCGTGGACGGACGTGCTCAGGCCCTCCGCGAACGACGGGTTGTGGACGACGCGCAGCGGGCGACCTGCCACGAGCGCCCGCACGGCGTCGGCTTCGTGACCGACGACGACGACGGTGCCGGCGAGTCGCGACGCGAGGGCCGCGTCGACGACCCGCTCGACCATCGGGCGGCCACCCACCGGGCGGACCACCTTGCTCCCTTGCATGCGCGTCGCCCTGCCGGCGGCGAGCACGACGCCCAGGACCCGGACGTCAGTCGTCTCCGGCGGGCCGATCGCTTGCGTCTCGGGTGTCTCGGGGCTCACCCGTGGATCACGCGGTAGACGCTTCGCCGCAAGCTGCCGACCACGATCCGCTCGGGCCGCCCAGATCCGTCGAGGCCGGCGTAGTCCTGCGCCGCCGTGAGGAGATCGGCGCCGATGGAGGCGCCGCTCGCCGCCAGGTCGTCACTGTCAGCCTTGTTGAGCAGGATGACGACGCGAGCCCCGGGCGTCAGCGCGTGCACCCGGCCGATCTGGAGCGCCAGGGCCGCGGCGAAGAGCCGCGGCGTCACGGCGCCTCCTTCCGCGGCGTCGAGGAGCGGCATCAGCAGCCTCGCCCGATGCACGTGGTCCTCGTCGAGCGGCCGGCCGAGGGCATCCAGGCCGGCGACCACGACGACCGTCGTCGTCGCCTTCGGCAGCTGGGGCTCGGCCTCTCCGAACGCTTTGAGGGGGAGGCCGCGGCTCCCGTCGGCTTCGACGACGATCGATCCGGCGACGCCGGCCCTCCAGAGGGCGTCGACCGCAGCCGGCGCCAGGCCCGTGACCTTCTCGTCCTCGGCGTACGACCGCGCGACAGCAGCGACGCCGGCGCTGCGCAGCGCCTCGCCGGCGCGGGTGGCCAGAGGGACCTCGTCCCCGTCCTGGACGAGCAGCGGGCCGAGGGAGGTGAGCTGCCGGGCGAACATCGCCGTGGTCGTCGTCGCAAGGACCCCGCCGCCCTGCGCCGCGAGCTCCGCGCACAGCCGCTGCAGAGCTGTCGTCTTGCCGCCTGCACCGACGAACGCGACCAACTGGGGCCCGGTCGTGCCGAGGGCCTCGGTCAGCTTGGTCTGGACATCGTGGCTCTCCACGCTTGCGCTGTTCCTCCTGGGCACGGCCCGGCGAGGTAGGCAGTCTACCGCACAACGGTGATACTTGCTAGACGTATAGCGAACATGCGAGAATCACTCCACGGACTACCGGTGATCGGCGAGGTCGGAGACATGGGAAGAGAGGCCCGCGAGATGGAAGCAAGAGAGCTCAGGACCGTGGGCGCGGTGACCCGTCGCAAGGACGGGCTGGCCAAGGTCACCGGGACGGAGACCTACGCGTCGGACATGGAGCTGCCGTACATGCTCCACGCCCGCGTGCTCCGCAGTCCCTATCCCCACGCGCGAGTCGTGTCGATCGACACCAGCGCAGCCGAGCGGATGGGGGCGATCTGCATCACCCCCGACGACGTGCCGGACATCCGCTACAACGAGCGCCAGGTGAGCGTGCCGGTCAAGACGTACCGGGACAGGACCGTGCTGCCGTGGGTCGTGCGTCAGGTGGGCGAGGGAGTGGCGGCGGTGGCGGCGCGCACCGAGGCGCTCGCCGAGCGCGCCATGCGCGCGATCAAGGTCGAATGGGAGGAACTGCCGGCGGTCTTCGACGCCCACAAGGCCATGGCCGACGACGCTCCGCAGATCTACGAGAACGTCCTGCTCGGCGACGCCGAGTTCCCGATCGAGCACAACGTCGCCTGCTTTCGCCAGGTGAGCGTCGGCGACGTCGCCGTGGGGTTCGAGGAAGCCGATCTCATCGTCGAGCGCGAGTACCAGACGGGGCGCGTGTACCATGCGCAGATGGAGCCCAAAGCCGCGCTGTGCCGTCCGCTGGCGGACGGCGGCATCGAGCTCTGGGCCACGCTGCAGTCGATCCACAACACGCGCCAGCTGCTCGGGCGCATCTTCGACCTGCCGCTGAGCAGGATCCGGGTGCATCGCAGCACCATCGGCGGGGCCTTTGGCTCCAGCATCCAGATGAACACCCCCGTCGCCATCTGCGTCGCGCTCGCCCTCAAGGCGCGCAAGCCGGTCAAGCTCGTCCTCACGCGCGAAGAAGACATGTACGACCACTGCAAGTACCCCGCCGAGATCAGTCTCAAGTACGGGGTCAAGCGCGACGGGACCATCGTCGCCGGCGAGCTCAAGACCCTGGTCGACATCGGCGCGCACAACATCCAGGCGTACCCGCTGCTCGGCTGCATGTCGGGCTGGTTCGTCTCGCTCTACCGGATGCCGCACATGAACTTCGAGGGTACGGCGGTCTACACCAACAAGACGCCGGCCTGCGCCATGCAAGGCTACGGCAATCCGGACGTCTCGTTCGCGGTCGAGTCGCACATGGACATCATCGCCGAGAAGCTGGACATCGACCCGATTGAGCTGCGCATCAAGAACTATGTCGGCCTGGGCGAGGAGTTCTGGGGCCAGGGGCCGACGGTGCGCTCCATCATACGCAGCTGCGGGGTCGAGGAGATGCTGCGCAAGGGCGCTCCCATGATCGGCTGGGACGAGCGCGGCCGGCCCGAGGACAAGACCGGCCGCTACCGCCGCGGCATCGGCGTGGGCCGCACGTTCCACACCTCGGGCACCGGCGCCGCGATGCCCGGCGAGGTGATCGACTACTCCACGGCGATGGTCAAGGTGAACGAGGACGGCTCCGTCGACATGTCGACGGCCCTCATGTGCCACGGCGGCGGCACGCTCGACGCGTGCGCCAAGCTCGTGGCCGAGGAGATGGGCGTGTCGTTCGACCTGGTCGGCGTCTCGCCGGCCAGCACCACGGACACCGGCTACGACGTGTGCACGCACGCGACGCGCGGCGTGTACTGCGGCGGCGGCTCGGCCGTCAAGGCCGCCAAATCCGCCAAGGCCGTGCTGCTTGACTTCGCCTCGCGGCTCATCGAGGTCAACCCCGAGGCGCTGCAGATCGCGCCCGACCCCGTGACCGGCGAAGGCGTGATCTTCCTCGAGGGCGCGGCCGACAAGCGCATCACCGTCGGCGAGGTCGCCAAGACCGCGCAGCTCAAGGGCTGGGGCACGGCGATCGCCGTCGAGAGCCATCGCATGGTCAACTGCCCGCCCTGCTTCGTCACCAACTTCGTCGAGGTCGAGGTCGACACCTGGACCGGCGAGGTCCGCGTGCCGCGCGCCGTGTGCGCCGTGGACGCCGGCACGGTGGTCAACCCCGACCTGGCCGCCGGCCAGCTCGAGGGCGGCCTGTGCCGGGGCATCGGCCAGGCCCTGCTCGAGGACACCGCTTACGACCCCGTTACCGGCGAGATGACCTGCGGCGGCATGTACATCGACTACAAGCTGTACACGGCCGAGGACATGGCGCCCGTGGACGACGTCAAGGTCTTCTTCGCCGATACCTACGAGCCGTCGGGACCGTTCGGCGCCAAGGGGATCGGCGAGGCGGCCAACAACGCCGTGGCGGCCGCCGTGATGAACGCTCTGCAGAACGCGCTCGGCATCCGCTTCCAGTTCATCCCGATCACCCCGGACATGATCCTCGCCGCGATCCACGGCTGGGCTTGCGAGGGGGTGCTCCCGGCATGACCGTCAACACGCGAGTCCTGATCAACGACTTCACCTATCACGTCCCGTCGACGCTCGCCGAGGCCCTCGGGTTCCTCGACCAGTACGGCGAGGACGCCGCGGTGCTGGCCGGAGGCACCGACCTCATCATCCAGATGAAGCTGGGGCGCCGCTCGCCGAAGTTCCTGGTCGACGTCTCCAAGCTGGAGGAGCTCAAGCACCTCGAGGCCGGCGAGAAGATCCTCATCGGCGCCGGCCGCCGCTACATGGACGTGCTGCCGTTCCTTCAGGGCCTCGGCCGCTATCACGGCCTCGCCGAGGCGATCGACAGCATCGGCAAGCTGCAGGTGCTCTCGGTGGCGACCGTCGGCGGCAACCTCGGCAACGGCTCACCCGCCGCCGACACGCCGCCGCCGCTCATGACGTACGACGCGAGCGTGCGCGTGAGGAGCGCGCATCAGGAGCGGGTCGTCCCGCTGCGCGAGTTCCACACCGGCCCGGGCGCGATCGTGCTGGCGCCCAACGAGATCATCGTCGCCGTCGAGTTCGACGCCTTCCCCGACGGCCGGGCGAGCGCCTTCCGCAAGCTCACGCGCGTCGCCAGCGACATCTCCAAGGTCACCTGCGCCGTCGCCGTGGAGCGGGCCGGCGAGACCTGCACGCACTGCCGCATCGCGCTCGGCGCCGTCGGCCCGACGCCGCTGCGGGCGCGCAGCGCCGAGGCGGCACTCGAGGGGCGCGAGGTCGACGCCTCCGCGGTGGAGGAGTGCGCACGCCTCATCGTCGAGGAGATCTCCCCCATCGACGACATCAGGTGCTCCGAGAAGTACCGCAGGGAGGCGGCCGGCGTGCTCTTCAGGGACGCCTTCGCGAGCGCATGGGAGCGTGCAAAATGCTGACCAGCTGCACCAACGCCATCATCCTCACGGTGAACGGCGACGAGCACATGCTCGTCGTCGAGCCCAACGAACTGCTGATCAACGTCCTGCGCAACGAGCTGGGGCTGACCGGTTCCAAGTACGGCTGTGGTACCGGGCAGTGCGGCGCGTGCACGGTCCTCATCGACGGGGAGCCGGCGCTTGCCTGCGTCACGCTGGCCGTCGCCTGCGACGGCAAGGAGATCGTGACCATCGAGGGCATCGCCAGACCGGACGGCGGCCTGCACCCCATCCAGGAGGAGTTCCTGGGCGAGAACGCGGTGCAGTGCGGCTTCTGCACGCCGGGCATGATCCTCATGGCCGGCGACCTGCTGAAGCGCAATCCGCACCCCACCGAGCCGGAGATCCGTCACCACATCAAGGGCAACATCTGCCGCTGCACCGGCTACAACGGCATCGTGCGCGCCATCCAGCACGCGGCCGCGCGCATGGCGGAGCCGGCCGCCGCAGACGGGCCTGACCTCGTGAAGGAGGCAAGATGAAACTCGAGTCATACGTTCGTCCGGCCGGCCTGGAGGAGGCTCTCGCGGTGCTGGCCGCGCCCGGGCCCAAGGCTCTCGTCTTCGCCGGCGGCACCGACCTCGTCCCGATGATGCGCAAGATGCGCATGAACGGGACGCTCCTCAATGGGGACAGCCCGCGCGTCATCCTCGACCTCAGCAAGCTCGACGAGCTGTGCGGCATCCGCAAGGCCGGCGGCATGCTCGAGATCGGCGCGGCGACGACCATGGGCGTCATCGCCGCGGACCCCTCCGTGAAGAAGCTCGTCCCGGTGCTGGCCGCCGCCGCCGCCTCGGTCGGCAGCCCGCTGGTGCGCAATCGCGCGACGCTCGGGGGCAACCTCGTCACCGCGTCGCCGTCGGCCGACACGGCTCCGGCGCTGCTCGCCGCCGGCGCCGTCGTGCGCCTCGCCGGCGCCGAGGGCGGCCCGCGGGAGCTGCCGCTCAGCGAGTTCTTCGTCGCGTATCGCAAGACCGCGCTGCAGCCGGGCGAGATCGTCACGCACGTGCTGGTGCCGCTCGCCGGTCGCCCCGTCGCGGGGCGCTTCGAGAAGGTCGGGCTGCGGAACGCCGACGCCATCAGCGTCGTGTGCGCCGCGTGCGAGATCGAGCTGGAAGGCTCGACGTGTCGCGCGGCGCGCATCGGGCTCGGGGCGGTCGCGGCCGTCCCGGTCCGCGCCCTCGCGGTCGAGGCGGCCCTGCTGGGCCGCGAGATCACCGCGGACGTCGCGGCCGAGTGCGCGCGACTGGTCCACGAGCACATCTCCCCGATCGACGATGTACGCGCCTCGGCCCAGTACCGCGGATGGGTGGCGGAGGCGGTCGTAGCACGGATGATCACCGACACGGCACGCGAAGCAGGGGCGTGATCGACATGCAGGATATCGAGATCAAAGTGAATGGACGCCCGATGCGCACGACGGTGGCGGTGGACGAGACACTGGTCGACGTCCTCCGTCAGAGGCTGGGCGTCGTCGAGGTCAAGAACGGATGCGGGCAGGGGGACTGCGGCGCCTGCACGGTGCTGCTCGACGGCGAGGCGGTGAACTCGTGCCTCACGCTGGCCGTGCAGGCCGACGGGCGCCAGGTCACCACCACGAGAGGGCTCGGCACGGCCGAGGACCCGCACCCGCTGCAGACCGCTTTCATCGAGCACGGCGCCGTCCAGTGCGGCTTCTGCAGCTCGGGCATGATCCTTTCCGCCGCGTCGCTGCTGCAGCAGAACGCGGCGCCGACCCGCGACGAGATCCGCGAGGGCATCTCGGGCAACCTCTGCCGGTGCACCGGCTACACGAAGATCGTCGACGCGATCGACGAAGCCGCCAAGGCGGGGTCCTCCGAAGAGCGGAGCGCGCGATGAGTGCCGACGAGGCTCCCACGTACAAGGTCATCGGCCGCGCCGTCCCGCGCCACGACGCGCGCGACAAGGTGTTCGGCCAGACGAAGTACGCCGACGACTTCGTGGTGCCCGGCACCCTCAGCGCGAAGGTGCTCCGCAGCAAGTACGCGGCGGCGAAGATCGTCTCCATCGACACGAGCAGGGCGGAGGCCATGCCCGGCGTCCACGCGGTGCTCACCGCGAAGGACGTGCCGCACAACGAGACGACGAGCAAGTTCGGCCAGACGCACTCCGCCGGCGGCGGGTTCGAGGGCCTGTACCGGGTGCTCGCCGACAAGAAGGTGCGCTACATGGGCGAAGGGGTGGCTCTCGTCGCCGCCGAGACGCTCGCCCAGGCCGAGGAGGCCGCGCGTGCCGTCGACGTCGTCTACGACCCGCAGCCGGGGGTGTTCGACGCCGTCGAGGCGCTCAAGCCCGACGCGTACCGCGTCGGCGAGGAGGAGACCAACGTCGTCTGCACCTACAAGGTGCGCAAGGGCGACGTCGACGCCGGCTTCGCCCAGGCGGACGTGGTGGTCGAGGGCGAGTACCGCGTGCCCTTCGGCGACCACGTCTACCTCGAGCCCGAGTCCGGCACCGCCTGGATCGACGAGGACGGCGTGCTCACCATCCGCGCCTCCACGCAGGTCATCGAGCACTTCCGCGACATCGCCGAGATCATGGGGCTGCCGCACAACCGGGTACGGGTGATCGCGCCCATGCTCGGCGGCGGGTTCGGCGGCAAGGAAGACATCACGGTGGAGGCCTACCTGGCCCTGCTGGCGTACAAGACCAAGCGGCCGGTGCGCCTCACCTACACGCGCGAGGAGTCGATCCTCGCGCACTCCAAGCGGCACCCGTACGTGATGCGCTACAAGACGGGCGCGACCAGGGACGGCAGACTCGTGGCGATGGAGGCCGAGCTCATCTCGGACGCCGGCGGCTACCCGTTCCTCAGCCCCTGGGTCCTGCTCTATTCCGTGGTCATGGCCACCGGCCCCTACGTCATCCCGAACGTCAAGGTCGACGCCGTCTCGGCGCTCACCAACAACACGTTCACGAGCGCCTACCGCGGCTTCGGCGCGCCGCAGGTGTGCTTTGCCTACGAGAGCCAGATGGACCAGCTGGCCGAGGAGCTCGGCCTCACCCCTCTGGAGCTCCGCCTGCGCAACTTCCTGCACACCGGCGACGAGCTCGGCACGGGCTACGCGCTCGAGTCGGCGGTCCTCACCGACCAGACGGCCGAGCGCGCCTGGGAGGCTCTGGGCGAGCCGACGCAGCCGCGCTCGCCGGACGAGGTGATCGGCCGCGGCATCGCCTCCGGCATGCAGAGCTACGGACGCCTGGTCTATCTGCACGACTCGTCGCGTGCCTACGTCGGCTTCGAGCTCGACGGCACGGTGGTGGTGCGCTCAGGCGTGCAGGACATCGGCGGCGGTCAGGCTTCGTCGATCGCCCAGATCACGGCCGAGATCCTCGGAGTGCCGATGGACGACATCACCGTGTACTTCGGCGACACCGCGCTCACGCCGCTCGCGGGCACGACGACCGCGACGCGCATGCTCTACATGTCGGGCAACGCGACGCTCAAGGCCGCCCGCGCCGTGCGTGAGGCGATCGTCGCGCAGGCGAGCGAGATGCTCGAGGTCGACCCCGAGAGGATCGACCTGGCCGACAGGATGGTGCGCGTGGAGGGCGACGAGGGCAAGTCGCTCCCGATCGTCGACGTCGTCAAGGCCTGCGCCTCCCGGGGCATCCCGATCTCCGATCTGGGGCAGTTCAACGCGCCGTCTCGGAACCTCGAGGAATCGGACTGCGTGATCGGCCAGATCCACCCCGACTACACCTTCGGCACCCATGCCGCCGAGGTGGCGGTGGACACCCGGACCGGCAAGGTCACCGTACTCAAGCTCATCGCCGCGTTCGACGTGGGCCAGGCGATCAACAAGCACAGCGCGCAGGGCCAGCTCGAGGGCGGCACGGTCTGCGGCGTGGGGTACGCGCTGCTGGAGGACGTCAAGATGGACCAGGGCCGCACCGTGACGTGCGCGCTGGATACGTATCTGGTGCCGACCGCGGCCGACATGCCCGACGTGGAGCCGATCATGCTCGAGTCGCGCGGCGGCATGGGCCCCTTCGGCGCCAAGGGCATCGGCGAGCCGGCGTCCACCTCGGGCGCGCCCGCGGTCACCAACGCCGTCGCCGACGCCATCGGGATCCGCCTCACGGAGCTCCCGCTGACCCCCGAGCGCATCCTCAGGGCGCTCAAGGAACGGGACGGAAGCGCCGGGAAGGCCGTGCGGGAGCGCGTGAGCGAACCGGCCTAGCGCCAGCGCAGAGTCACGGCGAAGACGAGAACGGCCCGGTCGGCATGCCGACCGGGCCGTTCTCGTGCTTGGGACGCGCTAGCGCGTGCGTGCGGCGGTCAGCCCTTCTGCAGGCCCGCCGCCGCCGTCACGAGGCCGATCCAGGGGACGGGCAGCTCGGGCGCATCGGCGGTGACGAAGGAGACGACGGCGAGCAGCTCGCCGCCCTCCCGGTCCACGAGGTTGCGCACCGCGTAAACGAACCCGCTCTTGCGGATCTTGTCGGCCACGAAGACGGCCCGCGCACCTTCGGTGATCTCACCGACCGCGCCCACCAGGCCTTCGAGGTCGAGGCAGCGCACCAGCGGGCGGTTCAGCTCGCGCGCCACGACGAACCCGAGGAGAAGGTCCTTGGCTCCTTCCCCGACGATGATGACGTCGGGGTCCAGTTCCAGGGCTCGCTCCGCGAGCATGACTCCCAAGGCGTCCACCCCGGGCGCGTCCGACAGCCCATTGAAGCGACCCACCAGCCGGTAGCCGGCGTCGGCCTTGTCCTCGGAGCGCTCCACGCTCAGACCCCCGTTGCGCAGGATCTGCCAGATCTCCTCGTCGTTCACAGCTCTCCTCTCGTAGGGCGCAGCATCCGGCGCCGCCGGGCGGCGTGCAGTCAGAGATTCATTCGCTTGAAGGTCGAGTACGCCTCCATGAAGGTCGGGAACCCGCAGGTGCTGACGAGCATGAGCAGGGTGTGCAGGATCTCGGCGTCGGTGAGACCGGCCTCGCGCGCCGCCACCAGGTGCGTCTCCAGGGCGGTGTGGTGCCCGGCGGCGCCCGCCGCCGCGATCTTGATCACGGCGCGCGTCTTCTCGCCGAGCGGGCCGCCGTCGACGTGGATGGCGTGGCTCGTCTCGCTGATGCGCGCGCTCAGCTCCGGGAACTCGGCCTTGAACGTCGTGTACATGTCGTGGACATCTCTCATCTGCGTCCTCTCTCCGTCACCCCAGCGAAGCACCCACGTTACCACCGGCCCGACGGCGCGGGCCACCAGCGCCGGCGCCGCCGCAGAAGACGAGTGGCGCCGGGCCCCCGCGCCCTCGCGTCCTGGCGCCCCGGCGTCCGCGCCCCGGCGTCCCCGCGACCTAATCCATCGACCCACAGAAGCGCATCGCGGCCAGGGCGGTGGCGGCGCAGTGGTCCACGAGGTCCTGCACCGGCACCCGCTCGTCCACGCCGTGCGCCGTCTCGAATCCGCCGGGCCCGAAGGAGAACATCGGCGTGCCTCCGCGCGTGAAGCTGGCCGGGTCGTGCCAGGACTGGAGGGCGCTCACGACGCCGGTCCGGCCGAGCGCCGCCGCCGCCGTGAGCGCCGTCTCGACCAGGAGGTGATCGCCCGGTATCTCCGCTGGGACCGCCTCGGAGAAGAAATCGAAGGCGAGCGGGTGCTCGCGCAGCCAGGGATCGGCGTCGGCGGCGGCGTTCAGCGTCCGCGCGATCTCGTCGCGGACCGGCGAGCCGTACCCGTCTGGCCCCACCTGCGACGGCAGGTACTGGGCGTCGCAGGTCAGCACGGCCTTCTGCGGGTAGGTGACGATCCATTCGCCGCCCGCGACCATCACCGGGACGATGCTGCCCGGCGCCAGCAGCGGGTGCTGGTGGTCCGGCCGTTCGCGCCAGTCCTCGCGCAGCCGCCGGATGGCGCCGAGCACGGGTTCCAGGCGGTCGATCGCGTTGACCGCGCCCCCCTCGCGCCAGTGGGGCGCCGGCATCTCCGCGTGACCGGCGCGCCCGGTGATGGTGACCGTGAAGATGAGGTAGCCGCGGCACGCGACCCAGGCGTCGAACCCGCTCGGCTCGGCGCAGAGGCCGGCGTCGCCGCGGACGCCGTGCGCGACCAGCGCGAGCCCACCGGCGCCCGAGGACTCCTCGTCGGTGTTGGTGCAGAAGGTGACGTCGCCGGCGAGCCGGACGCCCTCGCGGGCGAGACACTCCAGTGCGAACAGGAAGTCGGCGAGGCCGCCCTTCATGTCGCAGGTGCCGCGACCGTACAGGTGGCCGTCGCGGACCTCCGCCTTGAGGGGGTCGCTGGACCAGCGCGACGCGTCGCCCGGCGTGACCGCGTCGATGTGGCCGTTGAGGACGAGCGACCGCCCTCCTCGCGTGCCGCGGAGCGTCGCGACCAGCTGGGGACGCCCGGCGAAGTCGAGGTCGAAGGGGATGGTGGGGGACTGGCCGGCGGCGATGGGCTCCGGCTCGAACAGCTCGACCTCGGCGCCCAGGGCGCGCAGACGCGCGCCCAGGACCTGCTGCAGCCTGACCTCTTCCCGGGGAGGATCACCCGGGTCGCGCGCGGTCGTGTCGCACGCCACGAGCTCCGTGACGAGCGCGACCAGCTCGTCCTTGCCTTCGCGGATGCGCGTGACGACCCGCTCTTCGCGCGCCGTGAGGATCTCCTGCGTCACGATGGCCTCCCATCGTCGTCGTCACGTCGCGAGCGCGACGTCCGAGACTTGTTGGTCACGCCGTTCGCGGCCGGGCGAGTTCCCGCGTCGTGGGTCAGTGCCCTTCGGCGGCCTCCGCGGCCTGCCGGGGCCGCGGAGTACGTAGGGCGAACGACGGGGGCCGAGCCGGCACAGCTGGCTCGGCCCCCGTCGTCTGCGGCTCCGCCCGCCGCGGCGGATAGACCGCCGGGCGGAGGAGCAACGCTCATGGTTGCGGCGCGTGCACCGGCGTCGTCGTGTGGACTTTGCCGAGCCTGCTGCGGCGCTTCGTGGCGTACCAGTAGTAGATCGGCGAGACCACGATGATGGCGATCAGCCACGAGTAGTCGACCCCATTGAGAGCCTTTGCAGCGGGACCCTCGTAGAAGGTCGTGTTGATGAACGGGATCTCGACCGCGAACCCGAGGAGGTAGATGCCGATCGTGCCCCAGTTGAAGCGACCGTAGATCCCGCCGCTCTTGCTGAACAGCGCCGGCACGTCGTAGTCGCCGTGAGCGACGAGGTAGAAGTCGATGAGGTTGATCAGCGTCCACGGCACGAGCAGGTAGAGCAGGAACAGCATGAAGTTGAGGAACGAAGTGAGGAACGTGGACGCGAAAGCAAGCGCCAGGACCAGGCAGATGGCGACGAACACGGCCGCGACCACGGCTCGCGCCTTGGCGCCAGGGAACCACTTCTCGCGGAAGTTCTGGCCGACCGTGATAGTGCAGAGCACGCCGCCGTAGGCGTTGAGCACGTTCGTGTCGATGATGCCCAGGGCGAAGACGAGCATCACGACCCAGCCGAAACCGAGGGCCAGCTCGTAGATGCCGGCGACCTGGCTCGCGTTCTTCGAGACGATGCCCACCAGCGCGCCGACGAGCATCGGACCCGTGCTCCCGATCACGACGCCCCAGTAGGAGTACCAGAACACCTTGCGTGTGCCCTCTTCGGGGGGCATGTAGCGCGAGTAGTCGGAGACGTAGGGGGCGTAGGCGATCTGCCAGAGGACCCCGGTCACGACCATGGCGCTGATGAACGAGCCCCAGCTGAAGTGGCCGATGGAGCTGAAGTGCGCCGGCAGGCCGCCGTGGAAGATGAGGATGGTCGCGACGATCATGACGATCGAGAAGGCAATCGCCATCCACCGGTTGAGGAAGTGGATGAGGTCGTAGCCGTACACCACGATGACGAAGCTGACGATCGCGCAGATGAGGATGCCCCAGTTGACGCTGATCGCCGAGGTGATCTGATGGATCGACTGCCCGCCGAGGATGAGGTTCGAGGCAAAGAAGCCGAGGTACATGAACACCACGATGCCGACCACGAGGATCGCTCCGAGCACGCCGTATTGGGCGCGGCTCTGGATCATCTGCGGGATGCCCAGCTTGGGGCCCTGAGCCGAGTGCAGCGCCATGAACACTGCCCCGATAAGGTTCCCCAGCACGATCGCGATCAGGGCAGGCCAGAACGGGAGCCCGAACAGGACCGTCGTCAGCGCTCCGGTGACGATCGTCAGAGGCATGAGGTTGGAGGTGAACCAGATGGTGAACAGGTCGCGCGGCTTGCCGTGCCGCTGGTCGAGCGGGATCTGCTCGATGGTGTACTGCTCGAGCTCCGACGCGCGCTCCTTGCCGCCCTTGCTCGCGGTGTCGGCGGATGTGCTGGCCATTGGACCCCCTTGGCGGATGACGAAAGGACGGCACTAGGTGGTGGCTCGCCCGAACGGAGAGTCCGGGGAGGACTAGCTATACATATTGGCAGCGCACGCTAGCATCGGGTGTGTCCTCCGTCAAGAGCCGTAGGGGAGGCCCGTGGATCAAGTCGTATGCAGCTCCGGACGGACGTCCAGCCACAGCGCCGAGCTCTCGCGGTCGGCGCGCTCCAGGCCGCTCGCCAGGTCGATCTCGGCGATGAGGAGCTCGGGGGGCGGCGTCTCGCCTTCCGCGGCGCGGCCGGCCGCGACGACGACCGCGCCGTCCGGTGAGACGATGCAGCTCCCGCCCAGGTAGGTGACTGGACCGGCGCAGCCACACTGGTTGGCCAGGATCCACCACTGGCCGTTCGCCAGCGCGTTGGCGGGGTAGAGGGTGTCCCACCACGACTCGGCAGCGCGCTCGTAGGCGCTTGGGTGCAGCACGAGCCTGGCGCCGCGACGCCGCATGGTGCGCGCCACCTCCGGGAAGTCGCCGTCGAAGCAGATCGAGACGCCTACGGTGCCGAGCTCGCCGGCGTCGCAGACCGTCAGCGAGGCGCCGGGGAGGAACGCCCTGTGCTCGCCGAGCGCCGTGTACAGATGGCACTTGCGGTGGGCGGCGATCAGAGCGCCGCTCGGGGCGAACAGCGGAGCCGTGTTGTACACGCCGCCCGCCGCCGCTTCCGGCATGCTGCCGGCGGCCAGCCAGACGCCATGGTCTCTGGCCGCCTGGCTCAGAGCGGCGGCGCGAGATCCGCTGAGCGGCTCGGCACCCGCGGCCAGGTCATCGCGGAAGGTGCGGGGGTAGAGGCCGACGGGCCACAACTCCGGCAGCACGACCAGCCGGCATCCCCGTCCGGCGAGCTCGCCGATGTGGGCGAGGGCAACCTCGAGGTTCTCCCCGGGGCTGCCCGGAGCGGGGAGCCACTGCGCTATCCCGACGACGAGCTTCTCCATCACGGCGTCCTCTCCCTTCGCGATCCCCGGCGGACCGTGCGGCTCGGAGGGGCTTCACGGGCTATCCTCTGGCCCGGCATCGAAGCACAATAGCCGCACCGGTGCGCGGAGCCAAGACATGTTGCTATACATATAGCCAAAAGATAGAATCCGGGGCAGCGGCCCTGCCGCAGGGCGACCGGGTGCGCGGCCCGAACGAGGCGCCGGCGCGTTGGGTCTGCAGCCGGCCCTGGGCCGAAGACGACTTTGAGGTCGGCAGCGGCTCAGGGCAGCGTAGGACTTTGGCCGCCGGTGGCGGCCCTCGCGCGACGGAAGCCATGGAGCAAGCGAAGGAGGAGCACATGCGGATCACGAGCGACAGCGACCATCTGCCGCTGGGCGACAACAAGGCGTCGGCCTGGTACGGCCGCCACATCCTCAAGGTCGGCCAGTTCACCCGCGAGGACGTGGACCAGGTACACGGCGTCGCCGCGGAGATGCAGAGGATGGTCCAGCGCACGGGCGGCTGCGACCTCCTGAAGGGCAAGATACTCGCCAACATGTTCTACGAGCCGTCCACGCGCACGTCGTGCTCGTTCATGGCCGCCATGCAGAGGCTGGGCGGGCAGGTCATCCCGATCAACGAGGCCAAGAGCTCGTCCGTAGCCAAGGGCGAGAGCATCATCGATACGGCCGTCACCCTCGGCTGCTACGCCGACGTGATGGTCATCCGCAACCCCACGGTCGGCTCTGCAGACCTCGCCGCCGCCAATGCCGGCATCCCGGTGCTCAACGCCGGGGATGGTGTGGGCGAGCACCCCACGCAGGCGCTGCTCGACACCTTCACCATGCGCCAGGAGCTCGGCAAGCTGGACGGCCTCACCGTCACGCTGGTCGGCGACCTCAAGAACGGCCGCACCGTCCATTCCCTCGCCCGTCTGCTCACGAAGTTCGACGGGGTCAAGCTGAACTACGTTGCGCCGGAGATCCTCCGCATGCCGCAGGATGTGGTGGACGAGGTCGCTGCGGCAGGCGTCCAGCAGGACATGTACGAGGAGCTCGCCCCGGTCCTGGCCGACACCGACGTGCTGTACGTCACGCGCATCCAGAAGGAGCGCTTCGCGACGCCGGAGGACTACGAGAAGGTCAAGGGCGTGTTCGTCATCGCTCCGGAGACGCTGACGGGCGCCAAAGACGACATGATCGTCATGCACCCGCTGCCGCGCGTGAACGAGATCACCGTCGAGGTCGACGCCGATCCGCGCGCCGCGTACTTCCGTCAGATGGAGTACGGCATGTACGTGCGCATGGCGCTGCTGGCGCTCGTGCTCGGCAGAGCCTGAGTCTTGCGGGCGGAGCCGTGAAGGCCACTCCGCAGGCCCAGGTCAGTCGCGGCGCTCGAGAGCCGGCGGACTTCGGCGGCGAGCAGGGAGGTCGACGATGAGTCTTCTGGTGCGCGGCGGGACGGTGGTGTCGCCCGCCGGCCGGCGCGTGGCCGACGTCCTCTGCGAGGGCGAGCGGATCGCGGCCGTGCTGGACCCCGGCGCCGAGGTCCGCGCCGACGAAGTGATCGACGCGGCGGGCCTGCTGGTGTTCCCGGGGTTCATCGATCCGCACATCCACCCGCGGGATCCGGGCGACACGCACAAGGAAGACTTCGCGCACGCCAGCCGTGCCGCCGCCGCCGGCGGCGTGACGACGCTCCTCGTCATGCCCAACGCAGTGCCGCCGGTGACCGACGTCGCCTCCTTCCGGCGCCGCGCCGAAGAGCACGGCGCGGTCGCCCACGTGGACTTCGGCCTCTGGGGGCTCTCGCTCGGGATGGCCAACATCGGCGACCTCGCCGGGCTCTTCGCCGAGGGCGCGGTCGCGGTCAAGCTGTTCTGGGGCTACGCCCTCGACAAGGAGTCGAAGCGGCTCGTCTACAACACGGCCGACCGCGCGCCGGAGGACGTGATCCCGCCCGCCAGTACGGGCGAAGTCCTGGAGATCTTCCAGGCGATCGCCGGCGCCAGCGGGATCCTCGCGGCGCACTGCGAGGACCGCGATATCCTCGAGGTCGCCCAGCGCCAGCTTGGTCACGCCCCAGAGGCGTACACGGAGCTCAAGATCGCCCGGCCGGACGTGGCTGAGTCGAGCTCGGTCGCGGTCGGCATCGAACTCGCCCGCGCCACAGGCTGCCACTTTCACGTGTGTCACATCAGCTCCGCGCGGGCGACGCACCTCGTCCGGCTGGCGCAGCAGGACGGCCTGCCGGTCACGGCCGAGACGTGCCCGCACTACCTGCTCTTCGTCGCCGCCGACTGCGCCGGCAGGGACGCGGCGATGAAGGCGTACCCCCCCGTCCGCGAGGTCGCCGACCGCGACGCGCTGTGGGCCGGCGTCGCCGACGGCACGATCGCCTCGCTCGGCTCGGACCACGCGCCGCACACGCTGGCCGACAAGACCCAGGCCTTCGCCACGGCGCCGGCCGGCATGGTCGCCGTCGAGACCATGATGCCGTTGCTGCTGGACCAGATGAAGGCCGGCCGCGTCACGGCGGAGCGGCTCTGCTGGGCGGCGAGCGAAGGGACGGCCAGGCTCTACGGCCTGTATCCGCGCAAGGGCGTGATCCGGCCCGGCGCGGATGCCGATCTCGTCCTGGTGGATCCGGACGCCGTGTGGACCATCCGCGGTGAGGAGTTGCACAGCGTGCAGAAGCACACGCCGCTCGAGGGCACCGCGGTGCACGGCATGCCGGTCGTGACGATCCTGAGAGGCTCCGTGGTCGCCAGGGACCGCGAGCCGGTAGGCGAACCGGGCGGACGCCTGGTCCGCCGCAACCCAGAGGGAGGCTCCTGATGGACCCTATCGCCCATACCGGGCCGGTGACGGCCGACGTCGCACAGGCGATCGTCGACGCGGTCACGCGGAAGGCGCGCGAGCTCGGCGTGCGCATCTCGGTCGCCGTGGTCGACGACGGCGCCAACCTCAAGGCTTTCCTGCGCATGGACGGCGCCGAGATCGCCGGTCCGATCCTCGCCCAGGACAAGGCGTTCACCGCGGTCGCCGTCCGCTGCGCCACCCATGAGCTGGCCGAGTTCACGCAGCCGGGACAGCCGCTGTTCGGCTTGAACGCCGGGGCCGGCGGGCGTCTCGTCATCTACGGCGGCGGCGTGCCGCTCGTCAGCGACGGCGTGGTCGCCGGCGGCGTGGGCGTCAGCGGCTGCGTGGAGGTCGACGACGACATCGCCTGCGCCACGGCCGGCGCGGCGGCGTTCGCTTGAGTCCGGAGCGAGAGAGGGCCGGCGTGCTCTGACCTGCTTGCACGGGTCACGCCCCGACGACGTGCGGCTCGCGAGGGTCGAGGCCAGCTGAGTCGCCGCCGCAGTCATTCGCCTCGCGAGGAGGCGTGCCAAACACAATCGTGGAGACAACGATGTCGCTTGCTGAGACCCGCCTCGAACATGATCTTCTTGGTGACCTCGAGGTGCCCGTGGCCGCCTACTATGGAATTCACACCCTGCGCGCCTCCGAGAACTTCCGCATCTCGGGCATCGCGATGTCCACGTACCCGGACCTGGTCAACGCCCTGGCGTCCGTGAAGCAGGCCGCCGCCGCGGCCAACCGCGACCTGCTCCTGCTCCCGCCCGACAAGGCGGCCGCGATCATCAGGGCCTGCGAGGACGTCCGCTCGGGAGAGCTGCACGAGCAGTTCATCGTCGACGTCATCCAGGGCGGCGCCGGCACCTCGGCCAACATGAACGCGAACGAGGTCATCGCCAATCGCGCCCTCGAGCACCTCGGCCACGCGCGCGGCGAGTACGCCTTCCTGCACCCGCTCGACGACGTCAACATGGGGCAGAGCACGAACGACGTCTACCCGACCGCGGTCAAGGTGGCGCTGCACTGGGCGGCCGATCGCCTGCTCGAGGCGATGGGCATCCTGCGCGTCGCCTTCGAAGCCAAGGCCGCGGAGCTGATGCGCGTCGTCAAGGTCGGACGCACGCAGATGCAGGACGCCGTCCCCATGACGCTGGGGCAGGAGTTCGCCGCCTACGCGGTCATGACCGGTGAGGATGAGCGGCGTCTCTCCGAAGCCTGTCGGCTCATCGAGGAGGTCAATCTCGGCGGCACCGCCATCGGCACGCGCCTCAACGCGCCGCCGCGCTACTGCGAGCTCGCCTGCGCCTACCTCGACGAGCTCACCGGCATCCCCCTTGTCATCTCGCCGAACCTCATCGAGGCCACCCAGGACCCGGGGTCGTTCGTCCAGTTCTCCGGCGTGCTCAAGCGCATCGCCGTCAAGCTGTCCAAGATCTGCAACGACCTGCGGCTCCTGTCCTCCGGGCCGCGGGCAGGGCTGGGCGAGATCAACCTGCCCCCGATGCAGGCGGGCTCGAGCATCATGCCGGGGAAGGTCAACCCGGTGATCCCCGAGGTAGTCAACCAGATCGCCTTCGAGGTCATCGGCAACGACGTCACGGTCAGCTTCGCCGCCGAGGCCGGTCAGCTGCAGCTCAACGCCTTCGAGCCGATCATCGCGCACTCCCTCTTCGAGAGCGTCACGCACCTCGAGATGGGGTGCCGGACGCTCGCCGAACGCTGCATCGGAGGCATCACAGCCAACGTCGAGCACCTGCGGGCCCAAGTCGAAGACTCGATCGGGCTGGTGACTGCACTCAACCCCATCATGGGCCACGCGCAGGCCACCGCGGTCGCGCAAGAGGCCGCCGCGACGGGGCGCTCGGTGCACGAGATCGTCTTGTCCAGCGGACTGCTGAGCAAGGAGCGCCTCGACGAGATCCTCAGCCCCGAGGCGCTGGCGGGCTTGCCGGCACAGCCAGACCCGCAGGCGGGCGAGCCGGGATCCTGACGCGGCGCGGCCGGCCCGGACCCTGCGGCAGCGACTTCAGCTGACCCTCCGAGCGCCCCGGTCGGCGGGCAGGCCGCCCGAACGGCGCGTTGCCAAAGCGCTTGCGGGAAGCCCGCCCGGCAGGAGCCGTCCGATCGTGTTCAGGCAGCGGCGGTCAGAGACCAGGCCGGTGACCGCCTGAGCGTCAGCAAGGGCGATGAGCTTCTCGCCAGCGGCCCTGACCGGCGGCCTCAGTGAGTGTCCAGCCTCCGCTCTCGACCCGCTGGCACAGCAGCGGGCGGCCGCGCGAGGTCAGACTCGCGTCACGATGCGCCACCAGGACTCTTCTTCGGGGCATGGCCTCGGGCGAGCACGAGCCGACCGGCGGAGCCGTCGCGCAGGGACACCGCGCTGGCCTGGATCAGCTAGTCCATGCGGATGCAGCCGGAGATGTTCTTGCCGGCCAGCATGTCGGCGAACGCGTCGTTGATCTGATCGAGGCTGTAGTACTTCGTGATGAGCTGGTCGAGCTTCACGATGCCTGACCTGTAGAGGCGCATGATCTGCGGGACCATCTCGAACGGGCTCGCCCCGCCGTAGCAGGTGCCGCCCGCCGTCTTCTGGTAGAGGGTCATGTTCATGGCGTCGAGGTCGACCGACTTCTGGGTGTGCGGAGCGACGCCGACCCAGACGGTGCGGCCGCCCTTGTGGGTGGCGGCGACGCAGGCGCTCTGCACGTCGCCGCGCCCGATGGCGTCGAAGGCGTAGTCCACGCCGATGCCCGTGATCTTGACGACCTCCTCGACGATGTCTTTCCTCGAGGAGTCGATGTAGTGCGTGGCGCCCCAATCCATCGCCCACTGCTTCTTGTCGACGATATCGGCGGCAATGATCAGGTGGGCGCCGGCCAGCTTGAGGCCCTGGATCACGTTGAACCCGACGCCGCCGAGGCCGACCACCAGGGCCGTGGATCCAGGCTCCACCTGAGCGGTGTTGATCACGGCGCCGATGCCTGTCGGGGCGCGGCAGCCGACCACCGGGACCTTGATGAGGTCGATGTCGGAGTCGAGCGGGATGCAGCCGTCCTCGGGGATGACCACGTACTCGCTGAAGCCGGAGAGGAAGGAGAACTGCGTGATGTTCTGGCCCTTCCTGCCCTTGAGGCGGTTGGAGCCGTCGTCGCGTTCGCCGCTCAGCAGCCGGGCGCCGCGGTCGCAGAGCTGACCCTGACCGGAGACGCACGAGGGACAGTGGCCGCACGATGGCATCCACGACATGACGATCTTGTCGCCGGGCTTGACCCGCGTGACCTTTTCGCCGACCTGCTCGACGATGCCGACGCCCTCGTGGCCGAGGACGGCGGGGTAGGTCATCGGGTAGTCGCCGTTGACGGCGTGGTAGTCGGAGTAGCAGACACCGCAGGCGGCCACGCGGACCGCGACCTCATCTTCGCGGGGGTCGTCCCACTCCACCTCCTCGATGACGAACGGCTGGTTGAGTCCGTGGATGACTGCAGCCCTCGAGATCACTTCGCATCTCCTCAGTCCGGGTGGCTGGACAGAACGGCGGAAACGGTAGAAACTTGCTATACGTACTGATAGGCAACGTACCAAAGCGTCGCCGCGGGCGTCAAGAGTCGCAGGCGTCTCGCGAGACCGGCCTCCGGCAGCTCGCGCGGGAGACGGGCGGAGGGTACGTGTGGGACAATCCCGCTCCCAGCGGAAGTTACCGGGCTCCGGAGTCTGCGCCGCCCGGGAAGCACGGAGCCAGAGGTCTACGAGGAGGTCCTGGACGTGAGTGACAAGACGACGGATCCGAAGGCGTCGATGCCGGTGACGGAGCCCCAGCAGGACGACTTCGTCATCGACGAGATCGAGGTCGAAGACCTCGCGATCGATGGCATCTGCGGCGTGTACTGAGGCCGCGCCCGCGGTGCGGTACGTGGTCCGCGGCACCGTCCGGGTCAGGCCGGAGGCCTTCGGCCTGCTCTTCTACGACACCCGTACCACCAGCCTCACGTTCGTGCGGTCAGGCGAGACGCTGACCGTGGCGCCTGGGGCTCCCGGCGAGGAGCGTGAGCTCCTGATCGCGGGCTGGGACGGGCGCCCCGAAGCGACCGCACGTCTGCTGCAGACACTCCGGGAGAAGGGGCTGATCCGTGCTACCGACGGCACTGACTGACGAGGCGCTGCGCGCGCCCGTCAATGTCACGTGGGAGATCACCGAGGCCTGCAACCTGTCGTGCCGCCACTGCCTGTCCGCCGATCTGCGCGCACAGCAGCGAGGTGAGCTCACCCCCGAGGAGTGCCGGCGGATCGTGGACGACCTCGCCGCCGCGGACGTGTTCCAGGTCAACTTCGGCGGCGGCGAGCCCTTCCTCAGGAAGGACTTTCTCGATCTGCTCGCCTACGCCCAGGCCAAGGGCATCACGAGCTGCGTCAGCACCAACGGCACCGTGCTCGACGACGACCTGGTGGGGCGGCTGGCCGCCATGTCCGGCCTCTTCCTGCAAGTGAGCCTCGACGGCGCCTCTCCCGGGACGAACGACGCCATCCGGGGCGCCGGGACGTTCGCGCGCATCCTCGATGGGGTCGACTGCCTGCGCCGTCATGCGCTCCGGGACTTCAGCCTCAACATGGTGGTGACCAAGGTGAACGTCCACGAGGTCGGGGAGTTCGCGGATCTGGCCGCGCGTCTGGGCGCGAAGGCGCGCCTCTCGCGCTTCCGTCCGTCCGGCGCGGGCTGCGCCTCCTGGGATGACTACCGTCTGACGAAGGCGCAGCTCCTCGAGCTCTCCGAGTTCCTGGGCGAGCACACGGACATCCTCACCGGCGACTCCTTCTTCTCGCTCACTCCGGAGAGCCGGCGCCGCCTGGGCCTGACGATGTGCGGCGCCGCGCGCATGACCATGGCCATCGCGCCCGACGGTGGCGTGTACCCATGCGCGTTCCTCACCGACCCCGCGTTCCTGGCGGGGGACGCCGCGGCAGAGTCACCGGTCGCCATCTTCCGCGAGTCCGAGGTGTTCGCGCGGCTGCGCGCCAACGACAACGCCGCGTGCAGCGGGTGCTCGCGCTTCTCGCTGTGCCACGGCGGCTGTCCCGCCGTGGCCTACTTCGTCACCCGGTCGCTGGAAGCCGGCGACCCCGAATGCCTGATGGCCGCCCTGGGCGCCGGCGTCTGACCGTCAGCGAGCGACTCGCACCGAGGACCCGAGAGGAAGACCCGAGACATGCAGTTTCCGCACCTGTTCTCTCCGCTTCGCATCGGGACGGTCACCGTCCCCAACCGCATCTCGTTCTCAGCGCACCTCACGAACCTCTCGGACGACGGCCTGCCCTCGGCCCGGTACGCCGCGTATCTGGCCGCTCGTGCGCGCGGTGGTACGGGCCTCATCATCACGGAGGAGCAGTCGGTCCACCCCAGCGACCGCGCCTACGAGCACCTGATCGAGGCGTTCCGGCCCGAGGTGGTTTCCGGCTACAAGGACCTGACTCGCGCGGTGCACCGGTACGACACGCGCGTCTTCGCCCAGCTCAACCACAACGGCCAGCAGGGCAGCGGGCGCTACTCGCGCCTCCCGCTGTGGGCGCCGTCGCCGGTGCCCGACGTGATGTTCCGCGAGACGCCCAAAGTGATGGAGCTCGAGGACATCCGTGAGGTGGAGGACGCCTTCGCGCTGTCGGCGGAGCACGTCTGCGAAGGCGGGTTCGACGGCCTCGAGCTGCAGTTCAGCCACAGCTCGCTCGCCCGCCAGTTCATGTCGCCCTTGTCCAACTTCCGCAGCGACGACTACGGCGGCTCGCTGGAGAACCGGCTCCGGTTCGCGCGCGAGGTGATCGCGGCGGTGCGGGGAGCCGTCGGGATGGACTTCACCGTCGGCGTCCGACTCTGCGCCGACGAGCTCATCCCCGGGGGGCTCGACCTCGATGACGCCAAACAGATCGCGGCGCTGCTCGAGGGCGACGGGAAGATCGACTTCGTGAATCTCAGCCTGGCGACGTTCTACAACCTCTACATGGTCGGCGGCACCATGCACCTGCCGCTCGGCTACACCGAGCCGCTGGCCGCCGCGGTCAAGGAGGTCGTCTCGCTCCCCGTGTTCGCGACCGGGCGCATCAACGACCCGGCGCTGGCGGAGCGGATCCTGGCGGACGGGCACGCCGACATGATCGGCGTCGTCCGCGGCCAGATCGCCGACCCCGACTTCGCGACCAAGGCTCGCGATGGCCGCGTCGACGAGTTGCGCGCCTGCATCGGCTGCAACCAGGGCTGCTATGGGCGCGTCGGGCTCAACATGACGATCGGCTGCGTCCAGAACCCGGCGGTGGGCGAGGAGTCCGCAAAGGGAGAGCTCGCCTTGCAGCCGGCGCTCAGGAAGAAGCGCGTCCTGGTCGTGGGCGGCGGCCCCGCCGGCATGTGGGCCGCCAAGATCGCGGCGCTGCGCGGGCACGACGTGACTCTCTACGAGAAGGCCGGCGTCCTCGGTGGCCAGGTCAACCTCGCCATGAAGGGCGCCGGCCGCGACGAGTTCGGCGTCATCGTGCGCAATGAGCGGCAGCAGTTGGAGCACCTTGACGTCCCGGTCGTGCTCGGGCACGAGGTCACGGCGGACTACGTCCTGGGGAAGGACCCCGACGCGGTGATCGTGGCCACCGGCTCGCGCCCCAAGGCGCACCCGGTGGCCGGCGCCGACGGGCCGCGCGTGTACAACGTGTGGCAGGTGCTGCAAGGCGACGCCGACCTGGGCGAGCGCGTGCTGTTCCTCGACGGGGACGGCCACCATCAGGGCACCGCCACTGCGGAGCTGCTGGCGGATCTCGGCAAGACCGTTCACATCGTCACGCCGACGCTGTTCGTGGCATCGGAGCTGGGACCGACGCAGGACCTCTACCTCACGCGGCAGCGCCTGTTGCAGAAGGGCGTGACCTTCACGCCGGACTTCGCGGTCATGGAGATCGAGGGTACGGCCGTGAAGGGGTTCAACGTCTACTCCAACGAGTGGTCGACGATCGATGGCTACGACAGCGTCGTGGCCGCGCTCGGCAACGACGCCGACGACGAGTTGTACTTCGCTCTCAAAGGTCGGGTGCGCGAACTGCACCGCATCGGCGACTGCGTGGCCCCCAGGCGCGTCGACTCGGCCATCCTTGAGGGCTATCTGGCGGGAAGACGCGTGTGAGCGGCGGCTCCGACACGAGCGCGGCGGCCGCGGTCGTCGCGGTCACGTCGCCGCCGCGGGACGGGGCCGTGGATGCCGGGGCGGCGCTGACCGATCGCGCTGCCCGAGTCGCGGCGGCGCTTGGCGCGCAGGCCGCGGCACTCACATGGGACCTCGCCGACGAGGCCGATCTCGAGAGCTTGAGCCGCGCCGCGGCCGGCGTGCTCCGTGACCGCGGCGCGCGCGTCGTGCTCTTCGCCGACGACGACCTGGGCCGGCAGCTCGCGCCCGTGGTCGCGCTCGAGCTGCGAACGGCCGCCGTCGTCGGCTGCGCGGACATCGTGGTGCGCGGCGGATGCGCGGTCTACGTCAAGACGGTCCAGGGCGGCTGGCTGGAGCGCGAGCTCACCTTCGCCGCCGGCTGCATCCAGGTAGCGACCGTCCAGATCGACACCGCGCCGGCCGCGGCCGCCGAGCCGGCGGCGGCCTGCGGGCCCCAGGCGCCGCTGTGGATCGTGGCCCCAGTGCCGGCGCCTGAAAGTGCCGGCCTGCGGGTGCGGCGGCTCGACCTCGAGCCGCCTGACCCAAAGACCGTCGACCTCGCGCACGCGCGGCGCATAGTCGGCGTCGGCGTCGGCGGCGCGAGCGCCGAACTGCTCGACGCGGTCGCAGATCTCGCGGAGCTGCTCGAAGGCTCGGTGGGCGCGACGCGTCCGGTGGTGGACGACGGCCACCTGCCCAAGGAGCGCCTCATCGGCCAGACCGGCAGGACGGTCGCCCCCGAGCTCTATCTCGCCCTGGGCATCTCGGGGTCGCCGCACCACGTCGCGGGCGTCCAGGGCGCGGAGCACATCGTCGCTGTGAACAGGGACGAGCACGCCCCCATCGTCTCCTTCTCGGACGCCAGCTTCGTCGGCCGCCTCGAGGACGTGTTGCCGGCTCTGGTGCGACAGCTCAGAGCCATCCGCGATGGCGTGCATACGCCGGAGGACCCCGGTGCCTGAGTTCGACGCCATCGTCGTCGGAGCGGGCCCCGCGGGGACCACGGCCGCCTTTGCCATGGCCCGCGCCGGCGCTCGCGCGCTGTTGCTGGAACGCGGCGAGTGGCCCGGCGCCAAGAACATGTTCGGCGGCATGCTCGTGGCCTGCGAGACGCCGGAGCGCCTGTTGCCCGGCTTCTGGGACGACGCGCCCTGGGAGCGCTACGTCACCCGGCGCGTCCTGACCGTCGTCGGGCCGGAGTCGTCGACCTCGCTGAAGCACGAGTCGCAGCGCGCCGGCAAGGAGCCCTACGCGGGCTACACGCTCTACCGGCCCGTCTTCGACCGCTGGTACGCGGAGCGCGCCCGCGACGCGGGCGTCACGCTCCTCTGCGACTGCATGGTGGAGGGGCTGGTCGTGCGTGACGGCCAGGTGCGCGGGGTGCGCGTCTCCGGCCGGGCGGACGGCGTGATCGAGGCGCCCGTCGTGATCGCCGCCGACGGCGTCGTCTCGTTGCTGGCCAAGGAGGCGGGCCTCCACGACGGGTTCAAGCCCGGGGATCTCGCGCTGGGCGTGCGCGCCCTCTTCCAGCTGGACGAGGGAGAGCTCGACCGGCGCCTGGGCCTGCGCGGCAGGGAGGGCGCCACGTACGAGTTCCTCGGCTGCACCGAGGGCGTGCGCGGCGGCGCGTTCGTCTACACGCAGCTCGACAGCCTGAGCGTCGGCGTCGTGGTGCATCTCGACGCGCTCACCGAGCGGCGCATCGCGCCGTACGACCTCCTCGAGAGCTTCGTCGGGTCGGCGCCTGTGGCGCCGCTGCTTCAGGGGGCGCGGCTGGCGGAGTACTCCGCGCACCTCCTGCCGGAGGGCGGCGCGTCGATGCTGCCGCGCCGTTCGGCCGCTGGGTTCCTGGTCGCCGGCGACGCCGGCGCCCTGTGCTACACCAACGGCCTCACCTTCGAAGGGATGAACCTGGCCATGGCCTCCGGGGAGATGGCCGCGAAGGCAGCAGTCGAAGCCGTCGGCGCCGGGGACGTCTCGGCCGAGCTCCTGTCGGCCTACGATGCACTTCTCGACGACAGCTTCGTGATGAAGGACCTCAAGACGTGGAAGCGCGCCGGCGCGTTCCTCAAGCGCGACCAGATGTTCGCCCTCTATCCGCAGTTGATCGAGGGTCTCATGGAGAGCATCTACCGGTCAGACGGACGCCCCAAGCAGCGCATCGCGCGTCTTGGCCTCGGCGTCGTGAGGGGCAGGGCCTCCTGGCGCCAGCTGCTCAAGGACGGCATCGCCGCGGGGAGGTCCTACCTGTGATCATCGACGCCATCTTCGACCTGGTGAGCTACCGGCTGCACGACCAGGCGCACATCGTGCTGGATCAGTCGCGCTGCCTGCAGTGCGACCACCACGCGTGCGCGCACTCCTGCCCGGCGCGCTGCTACGAGTGGAGCGCCGAGCGCGGCCGTGTCGAGTTCGCCTACGAGGGCTGCGTCGAGTGCGGCACGTGCCTGGCCGTCTGCGACCGGGGCGCGCTCGACTGGCACTACCCCGTGGGCGGGTTCGGGGTGAGGTTCCCCCGGTGAGGATCCTCGTCCTGATCGAGCTGGCCGGCGACGTCGAGCTGCGCGCGCAGAGCGACGGCCTCGGCGACGAGCGGTTCGCGAACGCGGAACGCGCGCCGGGGGACTGGCGCATCCGCCAGGTGGACCCGGGCGCGCAGCGGGCGCTGGACCTGGCGCTCGGCCTGAAGGCGAAGGCGATGGGCACGGAAGTCACGCTGGTCCATCTCGGACCGGCCGGCGCCGAGCACTGGATGCGGCGGGAGGCCGCACGCGGCTGCGACGGTGCGCTGCGCGTGTGGGACGCCGAGCTCGCCGGCGCCGGCACGCAGGTCAAGGCACTGGTGCTGGCCGCAGCCGCACAGAGCCGTGGCTTCGACCTCGTGCTCGCCGGTGCCGCCAGTCTGTCGAGCGCCGGCGGCCAGCTCGGCGTGCTCGTCGCCGCGCGCCTCGGCGCGCCGTGCGTGACGCAGGCGTGCGCGATCGAGCGCGTCGGCGACGCCGGACCGGAGGCGCTCGTGGCCACGCGCGCGCTCGCCGGCGGATACCGCGAGCGCGTCGTCGTCGCGCTGCCGGCCGTGGTGACGGTCGTCCCGGCGGCCGGGCCTCCGGCGCAAGTCGCGGCACTTCCCGACCTGCTTCGCCGACAGTCGGAGGCGATCCCCATCTGGGACCTCGCGCAGCTCGGCGTGCCGCGCGAGGCCGTCCAAGCCGCGGCCCGGCCGCTGCGCGCCGGCGCGTTGCGCGCCCCGCATCCGCGCGGGAAGCCGATACCGGCCCCCGATCAGAGCGCGCCGGCGTTCGATCGCATCCTGCGGTTGGTCGCCGGCACGGTACGGCGCCGCCAGGCGAAGGTCGTGCGCGGCACCCCGGGCGAGATCGCGGCGGCGATCGTCGCTACGCTGAGCCGGGAGGGCTGGCTCGACCACCTGCGCGGGGACGCCGCAGCCGGGTCGAACGCCGGCGCGACCGGAGGCGCGCCCCGCCCGCCGGCCCCGCGGTGATCCCGCTCCGCTACGGACTGCGAGACAGGGTGCGGCTGACCAAGGTCTCGGGAGCGCCGCACGCGGTGTGCGACCTGCCACTGGCGGTGCTCCGCCTCGACGGCCGCGCGGCGCGTCTTCTCGAATCGACGGCCGTCGGCGCCGCGGTCGACGAGCTCGCCGCCGGCCTTGGCATGGACCCCGAGCAAGTGGTGCGGCTGTGCGAGTACTTCCGCAGCCGCGGCCTCCTCGATGTCGAGCTGGACGGGCATGCCGTGACCATGCCCAGCGTGACCGTCATCGTGCCGGTGAAGGACCGCGCTGCCGATCTGGATGAGTGCCTCGCAGCGCTCGCGCGCCTCGACTACCCTCGCGACCTCCTCGAGGTCATCGTGGTCGACGACGGCTCGTCAGACGCCTCCGCGGCCGTCGCCGCCCGGCGCTCGTGCACGGTGCTGGTCAACGAGCGCACCCGGGGTCAGTCGTACTCCCGCAACCTCGCCGCCGCGCAGGCATCCGGCGATCTCCTCGCCTTCACCGACAGCGACTGCGTCGTGCACCCTGGGTGGCTGCGGGAACTGGTCGTTCCCTTTGCCTGGACCCGCGTCTCTGCCGTCGGCGGGCGGGTGGAGAGCTACTTCTCGACGACGCTCCTGGACCGGTACGAGCAGGTGGCGTCGTCACTCGACATGGGCCGCCGCCTGCTCGTGTCTCTCGATGCGCTGGACACGTTCTACATGCCGACCTGCAACCTCCTGGTGCGGCGCGACGCCTATCTCGCCGTGGGCGGCCTGCGCGAGCACCTGCGCGTGGGCGAGGACGTCGACCTCTGCTGGCGCCTGCGCGCACGCGGCAACGTCCTGGTCTACGCGCCTCGGGGGCGTGTTTGGCACCGGCACCGCGATCGCTGGCCGGCCATGCTCAGGCGGCGGGCGGAGTACGGCACATCGGAGGCGACGCTGTACGCGCTCCACACCGACAAGCGCAAGCGGCTGCTGCTCCCGGCGTGGCCGGCACTCTCGCTCGCCGTCGCGCTCGCCGTCCTGCTCCTGCGCAATGCGCGGCTGATCCCACTCGTACTGCTCCCGTGGACGATCGACGTCGCGCGGCGGCTGCTCAACCTCCACGCCCAAGGCGTGACGGTGTCGCCGTGGCTGGTCGGTTTCTCCGCGCTGCGGGTGCACCTCTCGCTCGCCCACAGCCTGCTCTTCCTGGCTGTGCGCTACTGCCTGCTCGGGCTGGTCGTGCCGGCGACCTTCGTCCCCCGGCTGCGACTTCCGCTGGCGTTCGCCGTCCTCTACACCTCGGCGGTCGACTACTCGGTGAAGCGGCCGCGCATGACCTTTGCGAGCTACGTCGGCTGCGCGGTGCTCGAGCACTCCGCGTATCAGGTGGGGGTGGCTCTCGGCTGCCTGCGCCGCCGCACGCTGCGGCCGTACCTGATCTCGCTGGCCGCGCGGCCCAGAGGCCCGGTGCGCCCGGGTCAGCCGCTCTCGAGGGCCAGTTCGCCGCCGAGGAGCCGCGCGACGTAGTCGAGGCTCAACCGCTGCGCCTCGGGCACGGTCATCCCCTCGACACCGATGATGCTGTGCACCCAGGCGCCCTCCATCATCGCGGCTAGACCGCGGCCCGCGGCGGCAGCGTCGACCTCCTGGCCGCGGCGGGCCGCGACGTCGGCGATCTGGCCGCCGAGGTAGGCGACGATCTCCTCGTAGAGGGCGTGGTTCAGGCGCTCGATCTGCGGCTCGCTGCGCGCGAGCGCCCAGAACCCGAACCAGGCGTATTGCCGGTCGGGTGCGGGCTCGAGCCGGTCGAACATCGGGAGGATGTTGCGGCGCAGCCTGAGCTCCGCGGCCCTGTCGCTCTCCGGCGCGTCCGGATGATCGAGACCCAACATCTCGCGGAAGTCCTGGGCGAGCCTCTGGAAGGCCTCGGCGAGCAGGTTGCTCTTGGCGCCGAAGTAGTGCCGCACCAGCCCTCGCGAGACGCCGGCGCGGCGCGTGATCTTCTCGATCGACGCGCCGGCGAGCCCGTCCTGGGCTATGGAGGCGATGGTCGCCTCGACGAGCCGGGCGCGCATCGCCTCTCCGCGCGCTGTCGGGGCCCGCAGAAAGCTGCTGTCGAGCGTCGTAGCCATCGTCACCCACCCTACCTAGTCGTATGACAAGTACCAAGTACCTGCGGCGGGCGCGGATTGACGCGCCGCTCCCTCCCATAGTATACGTTCGTATACCAGCCGTTCGCATGGGCGGACGGCGACCGGCCGCGAGTATCTCCGGAGAGGGGCGCACATGGCGCAGTTGTTCACACTCCACGAGCAGAGCGACAAGCGCGTCAGGCTCCAGAAGAGCATGCAGGAAGTGGACGTCATGGTCGAGATCTCCACCGAGCACGACGCCTCCCTCGCTCCGGACACCGGCATCGGCTTCCTCGACCACCTGATCGCCAGCTTGTCCTGGGGCCTCTGCATGTCGATCGGCTGTACGGCCACGGTGGGCCGCTGGCGCTCCACTCACACGATCGCGGAGGACTCTGCGCAGACCATCGGCGCGGCGCTCAAATACTTGTACTACCGCAAGATGGCCGCCGAGGGCATCAACGCGTTCGGATCTGCCGAGGCCTGTCTCGACGAGGCCCTGGCGAGGGCCATGGTCAGCGTGGAGGGACGGAGGAACGCCTTCGTCTCGGTCGCCGGCGAGTGCCCCGGGGGGCGCAGCGAGCTCGTCGAGGACCTCCAGACGCCCGACTGCGTCGCCTTCATCGAAGGGTTCGCCCAGGGCCTGCCGGCCACGGTGCGCCTCGACCTGCTCAAGGGCGAGAACCCCCACCACGTGTGGGAGTCGGCCTTCACCGCCCTCGGCGAGGCCCTGCGCATCGCCTACGCCACCAACCCGTTCCGCGTCGCCAGGAACAACCCGTACTATGCCGACGAGGGGGTCGCCGACGCGTCACTCGCCTAGGCGTACCCGCCGCACCCCTGGCCGCCGCAACGAGGAGATCCCCAGAATGGTCCAGACCGGGGTCCGTGCCGACTGGGACACGATCAACAAGTGGAACGACAAAGACGTCGTCCGCACCTTCTTGCGCCTGGACGAGAACATGAAGACCCGTGGCGGGCATGGAGGGCGACCAGGCGATCATGCTCGACGGCGTCAGGCTGCGTGTGGCCCCGGCGGGCCGTGCGGAGTACTATGCCCCACGAGGGGCGTGCCCGAGAGCGTCACAGGCAGGGGTCCGGCGTGGCGCACGGCTGCCCTCCGCGACGACGGGTGATCTCAAGGACACGCATCGGCGGCGCGAGGCCTTCGGGCCGCCGAGGAAGGGAGTGCGAGCGGCGGAAAGACTGTAGCGCTTGATGTCTCTAGTGCTTGAGTGGCGCCGGCCGGCACCCCGGTTGGCGCCGGAAGGGGGGATCCGTGGCGGAAGAACTAGCCTTTGCTCGCAAAGCGAGCGGCCTCGTGCGCGGCTTGTCGATGACGGATGCGTTCGCCGTCGGCCTTATGAACCAGGGCATCACGCCGAGCATCTGGTTCGCGATCACGTTCGGTCTCGGCGTGTTCATCGGCGGCAACCTGATCATCGCCTGCCTCATCTCGCTGGTGCTCGCCGGCATCGGCTTCCCCATCGTCTGGGGAGTCCTCGGCGGCTCCATGCCGAGGTCGGGCGGCGAGTACGTCTACAACTCGCGCATCATCCATCCCATCTTCGGCATCGCCCAGAGCTTCGGCGACGCCATGATCTGGCTGATGTGGATCTACGTGCTGGCGCCGCTGGCGATCGACCCAGGGCTCACCACCACGTTCAACTACCTCGGCTGGAGCGCCGCCGCCAACTGGGTGGTCAGCAGTCAGTGGATCGCCTTCCTGCTGGCGAGCTGCTTCAACGTGATCGGCTTCATGTTCGTGGTCTTCGGCATCAAGATCTTCGCCACCACGCAGAAGGTCGTGATGTTCTTCGGCATCGGCGGCATGGTCGTCATCGGCATCGTGCTGACCTTGACCAGCAAGGCCCACTTCATCGCCCAGTGGGACAAGGCCGCGGCCGAGACGCACTCGGCCACCTACAGCGCCTTCATCGCCAAGGTGGGGGTCGCCGCCGGGCAGGTCATGCCGCACACCTGGAACTGGAAGGCGACCTTCGGCTGCATGGTCGCCATGTCCTGGTGCTTCGCCTACGCCTACTCGATCTCGTTCATCGGCGGCGAGGTCAAGCGCCCCGACAAGACCATCATCCTCGCCAACCTCTTCGCCGTGCTCGTCCCGGGCTTCTTCATGCTCTGGGCCGCGTTCGCGCTCAACAAGACCGTGGGCTACACGTTCCTCAACGCCTCGGCCTGGAACGACAACAACGGCGGCATCCAGGCGGTCGCCAACATGCCGCACGGCACCAACTTCGTCGACCTCGCCGTGTACGCCCTCGGAACCAGCGCCTGGTACACCAAGGTGCTGGCCGGCTACATGGGGTTCTCGTACGTGGCGTTCACCGTCTGGTGGATCGCGCTCTCGTACCTCGCCTTCCCGCGCATCCTGTTCGCCTGGGGCATGGACCGCATGGGCCCCAAGTGGTTCACGGACATCAACCCGCGCTGGGCGAGCCCCGTCAAGAACTACATCGTCTGCTTCGTGATGGGCGAGGGCCTGCTGGTCCTCTACTACACGCTGTTCACCAACCAGATGCAGAACATCATCGTCACTGGCTTCCAGGTGACCTCGGTGTTCATCCCTACGGCGCTCGCGGCGCTGCTGTTCCCGTATGTGAAGCGGGCCAAAGGCGTGTGGGAGTCGTCGCCCTACAAGACCTGGAAGTTCCTCGGCCTGCCGGTGGTGGTCTGGGGGGCCTCGATCGACCTCATCTACCTCGGCATCCTGCTCTACTACTTCGTCTTCAACGCCGCGGCGAAGCAGTTCACCTTCGCCGGCAACGTGATCCTGGTGACGGCCTGGGTGCTCGGCGTCGCCTGGTACTTCCTCTGGAAGAGCCGCAGCAAGGCGGTGGGCGTGGACGTCTCGCTCACCTACGGAGAGCTGCCGCCGGAGTGACGCAGGCGCGCCCCGGCCGCAGCGGCCGGGGCGTCGTGATCGTGACGGGCGGGGCGGGGCGCAAGGCCCCCGCCCCGCCCGTTCGTGGATTCGACCCTCCCGCTGGTCTACGATGGGCGCAACTCGTGCGTGGGTGCGAACGGGGCAGCCCGCGCGACACATACCTGTCGAGCAAGGAGAGGTGAGGCACGTGGCTGACGACGGTCTCGCGCAGATCATCGGCGATCTCTATCCCTACGGGAAGACGACGAAGGCCTATCGCCGCGTGCCGGCGGAGCCCGTGGACCACGCGGCGCTCCTCGCCGAGATCGCCGCCATGGCGCACGCCGAGGACGCCATAGGCGACAGCGGCACCGTGTCGGGGAGCCTCTACTGCGGCGACCACGAGCACTACCACTTCCTCGGCGAGGTGTTCGACCTGTACTCGCACGCCAACGCGCTGCAGCGCGACATGTACCCGAGCGCCACCAAGTTCGAGGGCGAGATCATCGCCATGACCTCCGACCTGTTGCACGGCACCGGCGTGGGCGTCGTCACCGGCGGCGGCTCCGAGAGCCTCATCACCGCGCTCTACTCCTACCGCGAGTACGCGCGCGCCACGCGCGGCGTGACCGCTCCCAACGTCGTCATGCCGGTCACGGCCCACGTCGCGCTCGACAGGGGCGCGCACTGGATGAACATCGAGATGCGCCACGCGCCTCTCACCGGCGCCTACCTCGCCGACGTCGCCGCCATGGAGG
>Ga0118677_10002554_pt1 | contig 36293 bp, 19 predicted proteins | sample AliMusrvi5mmetaG_FD_86154 | JGI IMG/M metagenome (GOLD analysis project Ga0118677, IMG submission 86154)
CGCGTAACCGTAGTCGTTCATAGTCCCGCCTGCGGAGCGTACCCAGACGAAATTGCCGGACGAATCCAGCTTGCAGACAAAAATATCCGGATTTCCGGTGTTGCTGGTGAGATTGAACGTGCGGGGGCCAGGGTCGAAGTCGACCGTGCCGGAGAAGCTGCCGGTAAGATACACACTCCCGTCCGCCGCGACGGCGATACCGTTCGATCCGACGCTGAAAGGACGTGCCCAGAGCAGGGCACCGGTGCTGGTGTACTTGGCGACATACCAAGATGCGCCGCCGGCGAGGCTGTAGGTTCCCGGTCCCGGATCGAGATCGGAGGTCGCCGAAGCTGCGCCTGCCACGTAGACATTACCGGCGGCATCCACGGCGATCGCGTTGCCCTGCTCGGAACCTGACCCATTCACGGCGTCGGCAAAGCCGAAGCCTGGTGCCGCTCCGGTCAGGCCAGCGTCGACGTCTCCGCGGCTCTGCCCGGGGGAAAGCGTGAGCATCGCCGTGACCCCCGCGGCGTTCGTGTCGCTGTCGGCCACGTCGTTACTGCCCTGGTCCTGGGGGCTGAAGGCATAACCGGCCGGCACACGGCAGTTGACGTAGTAGTTTTCACCCGGCGAAAGGCCCGCAAAGGTGTAGGCCCCGCTGGCATCCGTGACCGTCAGACCCCGTGAACTGTCGTCGCTGTTCCCGACCGTGCCATCAAACGACCGGAAGAGTTCGACCGCCATGCCCGCCACGCCCGCTTCGCCGGGATCCTGGATCCCGTTGCCGTTCGCGTCGCTCCATACGTGGCCGCCGATCGAAAGGGATTCGTCGAGGTTGGTCGCGCTCAGGGTACAGGCCTGCTCGTACCAGTGCCCGTCGAAGTCGGTCGTCCGCAAACGGATGGAGTAGCTTGGGCGGGTCTCGAAGTCCGGTATTTCGCCGATCTTCAACTGATTACCGTCGATCCAGAACCGCGCGTTGTCGGTGCTTCCAGAACCGGAGACGAGGGTGTAGACGTGGGCGTCGGCGGGCAGGTCGAGATCGACCGTGGAAAGCGTGCTGACCACGGCACCGACGGGGATGTTTTCCGGCAGGCTGGAATTCGTCAGCCCGATCGCCGTTGGCGGCTGCGGACGAGCAAGATACCGGGCAACGAAGACGTCATTGTAGATGCTGGTTAGGTTCCATGTGCCAGCCGTGGGGTCGAAGTCGGCCGTGCCGTTGAATTGGCCCGTGGTGTAAACGCTGCCGTCGGCAGCCACAGCGATCCCGCCGGGGTTCTCGAAGTTGCTGCCGCCGATGGCACGAGCCCAAACGTAGTTGCCCGCCGCGTCCAGTTTCCAGAGGAAAACATCCTCGCTGCCGCCGTTGCTGCTGATATTCGCCGTGCCGGCGCCCGGATCGAAGTCGATCGTGCCGTAGAGGTATCCGGTGGAGTAGACGCCTCCATCGGGGCCCGTGGTAATTCCATAGCCGGAAACACTGTTCGCCCCGCCCGCGCTGTCTGCCCAGACAAAACTGCCGGCGGCGTTGAGCTTCAAGACGAAGGCGGCGCTGGCGGAGGTGGGGCTGGTAAGATTAAAGGTTCCCGCCCCCGGGTTGAAGTCTGCCGTCCCGCTGAAAGACCCCGTAATGTAGACGCTCCCGTCGGCCGCCGTGGCAATGCCGTTCGCTTGCCCCGTGGTGGCACCAATGCCGTCGGCCCAACTGAAACCGCCCGTGGCAGTCAGCTTCGAGATGAACAGTCCGCCGACGGTCAGGTTGTAAGTGCCCGCGCCCGGGTCGAAATCGACCGTGCCGGCGTAAGTCCCCGTCGTGTATACGCCGCCATCGGCTCCCAGGGCGATGCCCATGACCGAGTCGCTGCCCGTGCCGCCCAGGGTGCGTGCCCAACCGAAAATGCCCCCCGCATCCAGCTTTAGGACGAACACGTCCTGGTATCCGGCACTGGTGAGGTTCGTCGTGCCGACCCCCGGATCGAAATCGACGGTGCCGTTGAAGATCCCTGTGACGTAGACGCTCCCATCGGTCCCCAGGGCAAGGCCGCTGACGGAATCCGTCAGGCTGTTGCCCACGCTCCGCGCCCAGAGGAAATTGCCCCCGGCATCAAGCTTCGAGATAAAGACGTCCGTATCGCCGGCGCTGGTGAGGTTGAATGTGCCCGGGCCGGGGTCGAAGTCGCTGATGCCGCGGAACGTCCCCGTCGTGACCACGCTGCCGTCGGCCCCCACGGCGATGCCGTAGCCGAAATCGCCATAGTAGTCCGTGCCGCCCATGCCGCGGGCCCAGACCAGCGCCCCGGCATTGGTGTACTTGGCGACAAATACATCGTAATTACCGGCACTGGTGAGGTTGTAGACCCCCGGCCCCGGATCGAAGTCATTGGTCGAGCCAAACCCGCCCGTGAGATAGACGTTCCCTGCCGCGTCGGTCGTGATCGCGTACGCAAATCCATTGGTAATGCGGCCGGCAAAACCGAACCAGGGGGCCGCGCCGATCAGGCCAGCGTCCACATTGGTGCGGCTCTCACCGTCGGCGAGCGTGAGCATGGCCGTCTTGCCTGTCGAGTTGAAGTCGCTGTCGCGCGCGCCGTCTCCGCCGAGGCCCTGGGTCGTGAACGTGTAGTTCGGCGGCGTGCGGACGCTCAAATAGTACTTGCCCCCAGCGGCCGTATCGCTCACCGTATAATGGCCGGCGGAATCCGTCACGGCGACGGCCCGCGAAACGTCGTCCGCGTTGCCGACGGTGCTATCGGTCGATTGGAACAGTTCAACCACGGCGCCAGCCACGCCGGGCTCGCCCGAATCCTGCACGCCGTTGCTGTTGAGGTCGTTCCAGACCAGGTCTCCCACCGAGAGGGACAACAACCGACGGTCCTCGAGCCGCTCCAGGCGCAGGCGGCGGGGCTTGACGGCCTCGCCCTGCCGCCAGGAAGAAGCCTGCGAGCGGACTCCACCAAACCATCGCTTGAACGGTTGCATGATCGAACTCCTTTATTTGTAATGGCGTTGTCTTGCGTTGCGGCCCAAGTTCCTGCGAAATTTCCACAGGAGCCCACCGGCCAGGATAGCGGCGGCAAGCATCTCCACGGCTGCCGGCTCTGGCACCGTGGTGATGGTGGCCGAGCCGTCCTGGATTAAGTTGTCCAGCACCCGCATATCGCCGCCCGTGACCACGTCGTCGAAGCGTGGATCGTAGTCCGTGGCACGGATCGGCGTCGATTCGCCCGCGACGGTCCCGGCCGTGAAGTGGAAAGTTCCCAATAGCAACCGGTACACACCGGGTGAAATTTCCTCACCGGTGACGGACGGATTCAGCAGGGTTGCCAGCGCGAGATCCGCGTCGGTGTCCGTCAACGACGGAGTTGGGAAGTCAAAGGCCATGTTCTCCCATATATCCGTGAGTTTCAGAACCCGTGTCGGTTGGATTGGCTGGGGCGGGTCGCTGAAAAGCACTTTCACCCCTGCCGTCGACAGCCCAACTCCGCTTGAAGAAAGCACGGGTGTACCTTGGGGCCCAACCGTCTCTTGCAGGTACACAGACACGTCGACCGTTCCGTCACATGCGACTGTGTAAGAGCTATTCCCAAACACATATTGGTAGAGGTTATCAGCCGGCGCGGCGGAAGCCGCGCTGGTCCACAGTTCGCCAAGCACCATAACCGCCCACAGAATTCCTCGTTGAATCTTCATAATACGCTTCCATCAACGGACAACCAGTAATTTGTCCCAGAACAAGTTGGCTACCACTCGAATCGCAACTCTACTTATTGGAACCGGCAATACTCGGATCATAATGGGCTGCCTTGTAGCTTTCATCTTCTACTTCCGCCGTCGCCAGGCGCAGCCCAGCAGACAAATTCCACCCGCAAGCAACAAGGCAATGCCACCGGGCTCAGGGACGCTTGCAACACGGAAACCGAGAATGCACTAGGAACAACGTATTCCGCTCTCGCCGCGAAAGGGCAAAACCATCACGCGGAGCGAGAGGAGTACGGTGGGGGCGTACCGAAGCCAAGAAAGGCACGAAACAACGCCTCGGGTTAAGGGCAATTGTGACGAGCCAAGGGCTTCAGGGTGCGAACGAACGCTGCCTCGTTATGCTTGCCTGCTTGCAGGAGGTCTGCGGCGAAGACCGCAAAAAGATTGCAGCCCACGCGTCGCGGAATGCCACCTTCGCACCACGAATTGTCTCCGCGAGATGGAATCTAGTTTAGATGGGTCTGGAGGGTTTGTAAAGCCATTGGGAAGCGATACGTAAGCATTCGGCGCATTCACCTCATTCAGCCGAGGCTGTGCAGCATTCGCCATGGCAGTGCAACAGGCCACAATCAGCACGAGCGACGACCATCACACCGGCCGCCGCGATCACCTTGCGACGCCGGGCAAAGACAACGATCAGCCCTCCGCCGCCAGATTTCATTAGGTGGATTCAAGGCTCAAAACAGCGAGATCCATTGATGGATACCATGGTGAAAGCCGTCTTTCAAAACGGCGTGTTCGTTCCGACTATCGCATGCGATCGTGCAACTTATTCACCAGATAACGAATTAGCAGGCGCCAACTCTCCGCCCACTTCGCCGAAGTGCGGCGCGGCCACATCCCCCCGGGCTTCCGCGACCGAGCGGAATCCCCAGCGGGCCAGCAATGTCAGGAAGGCGGGTACGAGGACCGTGCGGATGATGAAGGTGTCCAAGAGCACGCCCAGCGACATGGCAAAGCCCAACTCGATCATGCTGCGGAGCGTGCCCGTGGCCATCGAGCCGAAAGTGCCGGCCATGATCACGCCGCAACTGGTGATGATGCCGCCGGTGCGGACGACGGCTTCGCGGAGTCCCTCCAGCAGACCGCGGCGGCGCTGCTCCTCGAAGACCCGCGTGACGAGGTAAATGTTGTAGTCCTCGCCCACGGCCACCAGGATCACGAAGAGGAAAATCTTGAGCTTCCAGTCCAATCCCTGGTAGGTGTTCCCATAGAGCCAGCCGAAGAAGAGATGGGTCAGGCCCAGGCTCACCAGGTAGCCGAAAACCACCGTGAAGATCAGATAGAGCGAGACGAGCGGTCGGCGGAGCAGGAAGATCAAGACGATCAGCACGGCCAGCGCCACATAGACGCCGACCCACAGCGTATCGCTCTGGTTGACGGCATCCAGGTCGCGGATGCCCGCCGTGACACCGATGAAATCGAACTCCACGCCTTGCCAATCCGACTTTGGTTGGCTCTTCTTTTCTTTCAGCCACTGATCGATGCTTCCCAGCAGCCGCATGCTTTCCTGCGAGAAGGGATCGTAATCGCAGACCAACTCGAAGCGCGTGACCTCGCCCGCATACTCGCCACTCGAAAGAAACAGCTTCTTGCACTCGGGATGGTTGGCGGCGATCATTCTCCGCCGACCGGCGGGCGAGAAGGGGGAATAGGATCCCTTCTTATCGTTCAGGGGATCGCCCAGCGGATTCGTCAAACTGCGAATATAGTGGATGGGCTTGGTTTTCGTGCCGTGGCTGTCGACGTATTCAAAATCGTTCAGATCCATCGACAGCCTGGAAATCATGGCCCGCTGCTCCGAAGTGTCGAAGTTGCCGCCACCTCGATTGGCGAGGATCGTGATCGGGCCTGTTTCGCCGATGAGGAAATGCTTCTCCAAGAGCCGCATGCCCCGCACGCTCTCCCGTTTGGGATTAAGCTCGGCAAGCATGTCGTAGGTGATCGGCACATTGAAGCCATGCCAGGCCGGAACCGCCAGCACGAGGAAACTCCCCACGAGGATCAATCCCGGATGGGCAACGATCGCGTTGGCCAGCCGGTTCCAGAAACGTCCCATCAGGGTTCGCGAAGCAGCCGCGGCAGGGACAGAACCAGGTTCGGCTTTGATCGCAGCCTTGCCGCCGACGCCAAACGGCCAGAAGACCCCGCGGCCAAAGGCCCGCAGCAAGGCCGGAGCCACGGTCATGCAGGCCAGCAGCGCCACGATCAGCGAGAGGGCAATCGTCGGTCCGCCGGAACGGTACTTGCCGAAGTCCGCGAAGATCATCGCTCCCAGCCCGAGAATCGTCGTCATGGCACTGGCCGTCAGGGCGTGACCCGTTTGCCCGAGGGCTTCTTCCAGGGCGGCCCGCGGTTCCATGCCATGCTCCAATTCCTCGCGATAACGAGCGATCAGGAACAGGCAATAGTCGGTCGCCGCGCCAAACAGAATCACGATGATGAAGATCTGCGTTGTCTTGAAAATCTGGAAGTCCCAGTGATGCATCTCGCACCACTGCGCTACCAGGGCAATGACATTGATCGACGCGAAAAAAGAAACGCCGATCGAGACCAGCGGCACCAGCACCAGCCCCGGAGAGCGATAAACGATCAACAGGATGCTTACCACGAGCAGAATCGTCGTCAGCTCGGTATTGTCGATGCTCTCTTTCATCGACCAGAGCATATCGGAACCGACGGGCGCCGAACCGGTCACCCCCAATTGCAGGTCAGCAGGGAAATCCGGCTCCTTCTGGATCTCGCGGACTCGCCGGTAGATATCCTCGATGAAACCCATGTTGTCAACGGCCATCAGCTCGTTACTCAACTGTAGGACCGTGAGGACGGCCTGGCCATCAGAACCTTTGCGGCTGATCAACTTCTGGCCGACGATCTCTTGCTCGTGACTTAAAACCGATAAGACCGGCGACTTTTCGCCTTCCTTGGGCGTAAACATCAAGGCCAACCGACTAGCAATAACCTTGTCTTCATCGGTCAGACGACCGTCAGGCCGGGCAACTATCAGCACGACGCTACTTTTGGCAGTCATCTCCGGGAAAGTCTTGGCTTGTAGTTCCGTGCCGCGCACGCTGCTCAGCGTTGGCGGAAGGTAGGCGAAATCACCATCGTGCGTGATGTCGTCCCACTTGGGCGCGTAGCGACACAACACGACAGGAATTACAACCCATGCGACCAACACCGCGATCCAATGCCGCGAGATGAAGCGTGCGAACTTTGCAAACATTCCGGACGACGATCCTTATCGCTTTCTTGACCTAACAGCCACTCTTCGCAGCACACGGAAAGAGAACCCCGCGGCGCGTAAGCCGAAGCCATTTCAACATTTAGTCGTACCAGATTTGTCTTCTCGCTGCAAGGTGTTTTGGTATGTGGGCCACACAGCTTGCGCAGATATGCCATCTTGACTAAAGTTGGCGGATTTTCAAGAATAAACGGCTCTCCGCCAAGTTTGTGGTGCGGGCGTCTCGCCTGCCTGGTTCAACCACAACATCTTGGGCAGGCGGGACGCCCGCACCACAATTATCCGCAAACTTGGCGGAGAGCCGGGAAAACTTGTTTCGGCGGGGTCGGGAGACCCACGCCGAACTTGGGAACTGGTTGTGGCCAGTCTCCGACCGAGCCATTACAGACTCCCATCTGCCCACCGTGCCACAACACCGCTGGGCAAGGTCTGTCCCGTGGATGCAGAGAGCAGCAGCGGCGCGGCATCGATTCGTACACCTGGAGAAGTTCCAAAAGCAGCGGTCAGTAATTCCCGCAATCGGAGAGGCGAAAAGCCCGGAGTGTGGCATGTCAGCAGTACGAATCGCGGCCGGGGTTTTGTCAATTCGGCACACAAGGTCAGCAACTGCGGCAGATCCTCGGCCAACCGCCACACCTCGCCATGCGTACCGTGCCCGTAACTGGGCGGATCGAGAATCACCGCATCATAGCGGTTGCCGCGGCGGATCTCGCGGGTCACGAATTTCACGGCGTCTTCAACGATCCAGCGAATGGGCGATTCACCCAAACCGGAGATTTTGGCGTTGTGTCTTGCCCAGGCAACGATGTTTTGCGCCGCATCGACGTGTGTCACCGCAGCACCGGCTGCCGCGGCAGCGAGCGTGCTGCCGCCCGTGTAGGCGAACAAATTGAGAATCTTCAGGGTGCGCGCCGCATCGGACGGAAAGCACCCGACTTGCTCCGCAATCCAGTCCCAGTTCTCGGCCTGCTCGGGAAACAGGCCAATGTGACCGAAGTCGGACCGCTTTAACGCCAAGATCGTGCGGCCATGGGCGAGGGTCCAGTGCTGGGGCAAATCGCCACGCAAAGTCCACTGCCCCTGTTCGGCCTCAATCCGTTCAAACCGCGCGTTCGCCGAGGACCAAAGCTGTAAAGCGGCCGGTCGGATCGACTCGGCGGTAGGGCATGGCCGATCGAGCACCACAGGGCCAAAACGCTCCAGCCGCCGACTATCGCCGAAGTCCAAGAGTTGATATTGGGTTGTGTCGAACATGGATCTCAAGAGTCGCGTAGTTACCATCATAGCGTTTCCACGCGACGCACGGCAATGCGTTCCCGGCCTCCATTCTTCGCTGTCTTTTTTAATTCCCCCATCCACTCTCTCGCCGATATTCCGATTCCCCTTGACTGCCAAGTCCCGCTCGTTTACGATCCGCAACCACAACCGGCCGCAGGTCACCCGGGCGGCGGTTTTCTTTTCTTGCTGCGGGGTATATATGAGCTTTTCCACGCGAATTCTTCTGGGATTGGCCTTCCTGTTAGCGGCGGGTTCCGCGGTGGCCGATAGCGTCGACCACTATGAGCTGGCCCCGTCCGTCATGCGGCGTAGTGGCCAACCGATCTATCCTCCCGGCGCGAGCGACCCGGCGCTGGCCAACCCGCCAGGACCACCTCCGGAGAGCGCGATCCCAATGCCTCCCGCGCCCGAGTTGCCCGTCGGCACGACTCCCATGCCGCCGGCACCCGGGCTACCCGTCGGCACGACTCCCATGGGTTCGCCCGTCTGGTCGCCCAACGGCCCGGCGAGTCCGAGCAATTCCGCGCCTGGAGCCGCCAACGCCGGCGCGTGGAATTATTCGCCCGCCGTGCAAACCCAGGTCTATCCCGCGGCCACCGCGGCGCCGGCCGTTGAGAAACTAGCGCAAAGCAGTTGGTACACGCGCGTCGAGTACTTTCATTGGAACGAGCGGATCGGCTCGCTGAATTTTGTCAATGAGAGCGGTGCCCTCTACACGCTGGGCTACTCGCGACAGATCGGCATCGAACGCTTTCGTGCGGAACTGTTCGGCGGCGACGTACATTACAACAGTTACGACGACACGGGCGTGGAGAACATGGCCTCGAATACCGGCTACCTTGGCCTCCGCGGCGAGTATGAGATGATTCTCGCGCCTGCCGCATGGGAAGGCCGGGCCGCCTTCCTGCTGGGCTTGGGCAGCCGCTTTTGGATCCGCGACTTGCACGACGGCGCCGACTACCAAGGTAATCCGGCCTCCGGCTATCAGGAAACCTGGTGGACGATGTATCCTTATCTGGGGCTGGAAACACATCGGCGTCTGGGAGCCGAGTTGGATTTATATTCAGAGTCGCGGATCGGCATGACGGCCATGACTTACGAATTTGCCTCGATCAATTACCGGCCCTTGTGGCCCAAGGTGGGTGTCTTCGCCAACATGGAAATAGGGCTGCGCGGACCGCGGTTCTTCATCGCCGGCCGTGCCGAGGTGATGAGCTGGAGCGTATCGTCGGTGATTCAGGACTCGTATCAACCCCAGTCACTGATGGTGACCGCCGGTGGGCGGTTGGGATTCATGTTCTAAATGCCCTTGTGCCCTTTCCGGATCCAGTTGCCTCCCGAATGGAGCACAGGCCCGGTTCATGTTTTCTTTTTCGGACTTTCCGGCGCTCGGTATGCCGGCAGGGCGAGGATGCGATGAAACAGATCGACCCGCTGCCGCTGGAAGTTCTCGGAACCGGCCTGACCGTATTGTTTCACGAAGGTATCCCAAGGGAGATCATCGGGCAATCCGTCCATCTTGGGGACGTAGTCCTCGACTTGGAAGCGTACGGCGATGTCTTGCAGGGGGATGTTCTCTTCACGCACATGGGTAGCGAACATCACGCCCGCCATGTCGGCGCAAAGATCGGCAAAGCTGAATCCGTCGCCGCTGCGGGAGTCGAGGATCTCTTTACCCAATCCGGCCGCTTCCGCGCCTTGCGGGCCGCTCAGCACGACCAGCGCCGCCGAAATCGTGAAATGCCGGGTCACGCCGTGCCGCTTGAGCATCGTGGGCGTGCCCAGTAGTAGCAGCCGCCTCTGCCGCTGATCGTTCGGCTCGATCTTCTGCCAGACATCGTTCAGCGCCGGTTTATCGTGAACGAAGTTGGAATCGTCCATTGCCACGCCCAGTCCGAGAAGGAAAGCCGAAGGCCCAACATGCGGCGGAAGTTGTCGAGCGGCAGCCGCGGCACGGCGAACGTAGTAAGTCGTCAACTCATCGTTGGTCCGCCAGACCGGAGCGCGAGGGTCTTTCAAACGGACGGGCAATTGCTGGTTCTCGCGTGCCGCCTGCACGACTGCCAGCACCACATGCCGCGCGCCGTTGATTATTTCGGGGCTAGGTCCGCCGGTCGGAGCGGCCTGTGTCGGCGGCGGACCGAGCGACTCGACCGACGAGGTCGACACCGGATCTTGGGGAATGGTTTGCGCCAAGGCGATGTACGCTCCCCGCACCGCGTTCTTCGCTGACGGCGAAAGCCCGCTAGGATGCCAGAGATGCCGCGATCGCATCTCTTCGGCCACCAAACTCATGATCAGCGTGTCCGGTGCATCGAAACCAATCCGGAAGGTCTTCGCCGCCGATTTCCGATCTCCCAGCATGGGACGCATCACCGAGGTTTTATCCGACGTGTGGGCGGCGCCGAGAAAGTGACCCAGTTCATGCACGAGAACTTCCAACCGCTCCGGTTCGCTGACTTGCCCGGGTGATTCGCGAATGAGAATGTGCGAGGCCAGCGCGCCATGCGTTCCGCCCAGATGCATCTCGCCGCGGATCCAGTCATAGTGGCTTGTGAAACCAATGGCCAGCCGTGCGGGGGAAGGCTGCACTTTCTGGGCAAACTCCATCAGCGATTGGTCGAACGAGCGGATGGCAGGGTCCGAGGTCCAATTGCCCACCTTGACGATATCAAACCGCACGCGGCAATGATGCTCAAAGATGTCGTCGGCTTCAGCCAATCGCTTGCGGACCCGCTTTTCCCAAGCGGCCTGGATGCGCGGGTCGGCCGAGTCAATCAGGATCGCCACGGGAATCTTGTAAATGCCATCGGCCGGCGGCTGACCCGGCTGCGCGGGAGCCTCGGCCTTGTCATCCACCCCCGGCAACTTGAGATGGACCAGTTCGGGTACGCCGTTGCGTATGCCAAAGTAATGAATCGAGTTGACATTCAATGGGTAATTGCGGGCGGCGGGGCCTTCGCCCAGGGTGACCGAGATGGATCCCGTGGTCGGGATCGACGCGATGTCGCTCGGCGCGATACTTTGGCGGCTCTGCTGACCGTCGGCCTGGCAAAGTACGTAGTCAATCTTGACGGGCGTCCAGTTCTGGAGCACGACCACCCCGGCACAGCCCACCCGGCTGGCCAGCGCGAGAAACGCCCAGCAGACAATCGTCACGAATATGCGGTTCAATGGAAACATCTCTCTATTATGCCCGCTTCCGATTCCGCCGGCCAGTATTTTCACCCGCCAGATTACTAAGTAGGTCAGGCTTTCCAGCCTGATTTTGTCCGGCGCTGTCAGGCTGGAAAGCCTGCCTCACGGCAGTTCTAACATTTTAACGGATGGTTGTATTTATTTACTCTACGGCTTTGCAAACCGCCACGTAGGCTGGGCGTCTTTCGGCAGCGGAATGCCCATCAGGGCGGCACGCAGCAACTCGATCGGCATCGCGCCCTGCTTCAGAACGGCATCGTGGAACTGCCGTTCGCCGAGCTTGCCGGAACCTGCCATCTCATCGTGCAGAGCAAAAATCTGCCGCCCACCAATCAGATAGCCGACCTGATACAGCGGCTCGGCCCGGATAAAACGCCGCACCTCGCTGCGAGCGCCGAACTTCTCGTGCCCCACGCGGTCGATGAGGAAGGTGACCATCTCCTCTGGTGTCATGCGGCCGAGGTGATACTTCAGCGTGAGGATCACGCGCGCCGAACGGGTCATCCGCCAGAAGAGCATGCCGATGCGGTCCTCGGGCGTTTGTGCCCAGCCAAGATCCCACAGCCGCAATTCCCAATACAAGGCCCAGCCTTCCAGGTAAAAGGGTGTTGAGAAAGGCCGCTCCGGACCGCGCGACGCATAGTAGCCTTGGAGGTGATGCCCGGGAATCAGTTCGTGTGGAATGACCAGTCGCGTGAAGTGGCGGTTGTTGCCCCGCATGACCATGAGCTTGTCATCTTGCTTCAACTCGCTGTTGGCATAGGCGACGAGCATTTGCCGGCCGTTGTAGGCCGCATAGGGGATGGTCTTCAGCATTTCCGGCGAGATCATCGTCAGTCCCCACGATTCTTCGCACAACCGCGGCACGGTAACCAGATCGCGACGCTTGACGAAGTCGGCAGCCTCTCGGGCGATGCGGGCCACAAGTTCATCCTGCTGGCCCGGCGGCACGTAGTCGGCTTTGACCCGGGCCAGTGCGGCTTTCCAGTCATCGCCTGGTTTGATCTCGTTGGCGGCCCTCTTCATTTCCTCTTCGCACCAGGCAAATTCCCGCTCACCGATGGCGATCAGTTCATCGGCCGTGTAAGCCAGCCACTCGCGGCGAATGCCGACGGCTAGGGCCTCGGCCCCGATCGGCTCGCCGATCAGTGGGTCTTCATCCTTGCCCTTGAGCTGCGCGACTTCCTCCCGAAGATACTTGGCATACTCGTCGAGTTGCTTGGCAGCTTCTTCATAAGGCTTCTTCAACCACCAGGCGAAGTCGGGCTGGTAGCCTTCATGGAACGAGTACCACCGCTTCAAAACTTCCTGCAACTCATGCACGGTTCCGGCCGTGCGGAGGGCCACCGCCGCAGAAATCTGCTTGCCGCCAGGCTTGGGCAGATGCTCGTGAACTTGCTTGACCGCGCTGGCCAGATCGGCGACCTTGGTGGCCGCCGCCTGACAATCCAGTGCTCCCCAATGCCGCCGTGCGGTTTCCAACTCGTGGATCGTCGCGCCGAAGGGCAGCAGCGGCGCGATCTCGGCCAGCCGCTTTTTCGCCTGGGCCGTTTCGTCGAGCAAACCCTGCACTTCGCTTCTCAGCAGTAGGTATTCGGCCTTCTCACGCGGTACAAGCGATGCAAAATCGAACTTTTCCAGACGCGCGCGCCAGTCCTCACCCAATTGCTGACGCCGATCGAGGTAGGCGTTCGAGGCCGGCAGATCGAAGGCCCCCTGAAGACTGGATTGGTCGGCCTGATATTCGCGCTCCAAGTCGAGCAGCGTGGTCCTGACCGCGGCCATTTCACGCGAATAGGCCGATGCAAGCGGGGCGGAGGAAAGCAGAAGTAGCAGCAGGGCTGCAAGGCGAAGTCGGCGACTCATGATGTAGCTCCGGGGAAGGCTAGTAGCGCGGCAACCGGTTCGCTACAACATTTTTGGGGGGCAGGATAATTTAGCGTCGCCGTCTGTCAAGCGAGCGGGAAAGCGGATAGGTCCAATTGACGACACTCGTGGGCAGCATACTTCTCAATCAGACGACACAATCGATTGGCCTTCATGCCGTGCAGGCTCGGCTGTAGCGCCACGGCGAAATCAGCCAAGTCCTCAATGATTCCACGGCGATCTGGCAATTCGTATGCCGGGTCAATCGAGAAAGGGCAGACTCGTTGCCATACGTCAGATAATTGCTTGTCTTTTGACTCATTCAGCAGAGACTCGATTTTGGCACGGTAGGCTTTCCTGGCCGCAATTCTCCTGGTGTTGTCGCCCTTGACTGCCCTGACCCTGGCCTTGCGGGCACTCACCATCCTTTCCAGTTTCGGCCCAAAAGCGGCCTTATTGTCGTTGTTCATGGGTCATCTCTCGAGTTTTGTGGCCTAAGTTGCGTGGGCATCCATCGTCTCACCTCCACTTAGCGAGGGTTTCCGTCGATTCAGAAGTCTTGCATCGCGGAAACAAAAAGGCCGACGTTGTTGCCAAAAATATGGCGAATTACCCGAAGCGGGCCGGAGCAGGCTAGCCTAATGTGGTGGAAATACGAGGTCGTCCGGACGCGTAAGCGGCCAAACGAAGTCGTTTTTGATTATTTCGGTCATTTACCGCGCCGATTTTCCTTTACTGCCTCTCCGCCGGGTTTGCGGAAAATTGTGGTGCGGGCGTCCCACCTGCCCAAGATGCTGTGGTTGAACCAGGCAGGCGAGACGCCCGCACCACAAACTTGGCGGAGAGCCAATTTACTCTACTCATAGAATCCGAAATCATAGGCGGCATCGTAGAGGGCCACGATGTTTTCCGGCGGAACTCCCGCCTGAATGTTATGGACGTTATTGAACACGTAGCCGCCGCCCGGCTTCCATAGCTCCAGGTTCCGCCGCACTTCCTCGCGGACAGATTCGGCCGAGGCTCGCGGCAACACGTGTTGAGCATCGATCGCGCCGCCCCAAAACGCCAGGCGCTCGCCAAAGCGAGCCTTCAAACCGGCAGGTTCCATTCCACTGGCGCTGATCTGCAGCGGGTTAAGAATGTCGATGCCATTGTCCAGGAGATCTGGAATGTACTCAACGCACGCGCCGCAGGTGTGATACCAGATCTTTGCCTGAGTCCGCGAGCGGATATACTGAACCAACTTCTTGTGCCGCGGTTTGACCACGCGGCGATAGAATTCAGGCCGGAAGAGCGGCCCTTTCTGTGCGGCCAAGTCGTCGCCGATCATGATCACGTCCACCACGTCTCCCACCTCGTCCAGAAAGACTCGGAACCAATCCATCCAGAACTTCAACGTCTGATCGATCAGGGCCTCGCAGAACTCCGGCTGCGTGAGCATGTCCATGAACCAGGTTTCCAGGCCGCGCAGATACCAGCAGATCTCATAGACCACGCCGGAAATCCCGCTCACCACGGCGTACGGCGTCTGCTGCTGAATCTCCAGCGCCCGCTGACGAAGTCCGACAAAACGGCCCGCATCGTCGCCTTTCGGAAAAGGGTAGTCGCGAAGGTCGTCGATCGTGGCATAGGCCAGCGGATGGTGCGAGATATCCATATAGAACGGCTGGTCGTCGGGCATCGACCAGGTCACGCCAAACTCATCGGTCAAGTCATGCCAGAGCTGGCCGTCACGCTGCCGCCGAACAATACCGCCTTTGAAATCGGCTGCCGCTCCCGCGGCGATGTATCGCGTATCAACATGGAACCGCTCCAGCATCGCCTCGCTCGGCCGCGCAAGCTGCTGCACAGCGTCCATAATGAGAACGGAGTCGTCAAGTCCCAGAAGTTTTGCCACCGCCTGATAAGCAAACTTATGGATACCCGTCTGGTTCCCACCCAAATCGATCGGCACCCGATCGGGAGCTTGATGGTCGAGAGCTGTCAGAACACGTTGTCGGGAGGACATGGTTTCGTGGGACATGCGGCGTTCTCGCGAGAAAATGAATAACAACAACTGGTTCGTCTAAACGGGGGACATCGTGATTAAAGCCGATTTGAAGAAAAATGCAAGCCGGAAACGGGCGCAAACCCGCGAAAAACTACAATTACGCGCCTTGGCCCCTGTTTTTCTCGGATTTCAACATCCCTGGAACCGGCGAGCATGTGGTACATGGTGCCAGGCGGAACCACGAGCACTGCTTGCAGTTCTCCCGGCAATGTACTTTGGTATTGCTTTCCGCTCGCCGAAGATTAAACTGGATAGTTGGTTGCGCAGTGGGATTTTCCTCTTCCAGGACAGGTTCTCGTGGTCATGAGCAACGATCCGCAGCATCCGGTCAACGGCCCGCCCTCGATCGAAAAGATCAAGGCCCAAAGCAATTACCTGCGCGGGCAGATCGCCGACGAGCTGTCCCAGCCAACCGACCACTTCACCACCGAGACGGCACACCTGCTGAAGCATCACGGCATGTATCAGCAGGATGACCGCGATCGCCGCGTGCTGCTGGGCGACCTTAGCGCGAAGAAGCAGAAAACCTACCAATTCATGGTTCGCACCGGAGTGCCCGGCGGCCGGCTTACGAGCCAGCAGCTTCTCGCGCATCTCGAGCTTGCCGACAAGTATGGCAATGGCACGTTGCGAATCACGAGCCGGCAAGACTTGCAAATGCACGGATTAGCCAAGCAGGATCTCCGCGCGGTGCTCAAGCGAATTCATGAAATTGGCCTAACCACCATGGCCACGTGTGGCGACGTGCATCGCAACGTCGTCTGCTGCCCGGCCCCTTACCGCGGCGATCCGGTCCGCGGACAGATCCAATGGATGGCCGGGCAAATTGCCGAGGCCCTCTCGCCGCGGACGCACGCCTATCGCGAGATTTGGCTCGGCGACTCGCCAGTCGCTTGCCCCCAGGAGTCCGAGATCGAGCCGATCTACGGCAAAACCTATCTGCCGCGAAAGTTCAAAGTGGGCCTCGGCTTGCCCGGCGACAACTGCGCGGATGTCTATTGCCAGGATGTCGGCCTGCTGGCCGTGAGCCGCAACTACGACGTGATCGGCTACAACGTGCTGGTTGGCGGCGGCATGGGCATGACGCCCGCCAAGCATGGCACCTTCCCCGTCCTGGCCCTGCGGATGGCCTACGCGCGTGCCGATCAAATCCTCGATCTGCTGCGCGCGATCGTTCGCGTCTTTCGCGATTTCGGCAATCGCCTCGATCGCAAGCGGGCGAGGCTGAAGTATCTCGTCGCCGATTGGGGCATCGAGCGCTTCAAGCAGAAGGTCGAACAATACCTGGGCTATGAACTGCCGCCGCCCGAGCCTGACGAAGTCTGGGACATCGACGACCACCTCGGCTGGCGCGAGCAGGGAGACGGCCGTTTCTTCTACGGCTTGCACGTACCCAGCGGGCGCATTCAAGACGCGGGCGAATTGCGGCTGAAATCGGCCTTGCGCGATATCTGCGATGGCCACGGCCCGGCCGTCTGCCTCACACCCGGCCAGAATCTGCTCTTGGGCGATGTCTATTGGGAAGACCGGCTGAACATCGAAGACCACCTCCGCCATTGCGGCCTGCGGCTGGTCGGTGAAATCACCAACGTCCGCCGTTGGTCGAGTGCTTGTGTATCACTGCCCACATGTCCGTTGGCCCTGACCGAGAGCGAACGGGCCTTGCCGGATATCATCCGGGAGATGGAAGGCGAGGTCGCGCGACTGGGCCTTCAGCAAGAAGTGTTCGCCTTGCGGATGACCGGCTGCACGAACGGCTGTTCGCGGCCTTACAACGCGGATATCGGCATCGTTGGCCGTGCCGCCGGTCGCTATGCCATCCATCTCGGCGGCCGACGGATCGGCGATCGGCTCAGCTTTCTCTATCGCGACGGCGTGCCCCTGGAGCAGCTTGTTGCCACGCTTGTCGCGGTGCTGGACTACTTCAAACAGCATCGTCAGGAAGGCGAAACGCTCGGCGATTTCTGTCATCGCGTCGGCTGCAAGGAGCTTACGGCGGCATTGCGGGGGTGACGGACGAAAATCCGAATGTGGAATGACCGAAACAGCCTGGGACGGTGCGTTTTGGTCATTGGTTCTTCGTGCTTCTGATTTGTTTCGGATCTCGAGATTCGGATTTCGGATTTTGCCTTTGTTTCGGATTATGTGCTTCTCTTGCCTCTCTCACCCGCGGAAATACAAATACGCCGCGAGAATCGCTGCCAGCACAAAGGCCGAGGCAGCCACTTCGCGCCAGTCCCAGCTCGCCCGCGTGTTCCGCTTGTCGGCCGCGGTTGTGGTGCCGAAGGTCAAGCTCCTGATCTGCGCCTCCGGCGGCGGGGCAGACAGATAGCTCACGCCCACCATCACGATCGCCGAAACAATCGTGATCAGGATGCTGAAGTATTGAAAATTGATGTTGTTGACGATCCACAGAAAGGATCCCTCGGCATACCCTTTTTCAAAGCCGGCCAGCTTCATCGTCACCGGAGTATCGACCAACATGCGGAAGATTCCCATAACGAAGCCGACGACCATCGCCCACCAACAGCCTTTGGCGTTGAGCCGCTTGAAGAAGACGCCGAAGAAGAAGACCACGAAGATCGGCGGGGCGAGATAGCCTTGAATCTGCTGTAGGTATTCGTAGAGGCTGCTGGCCCCCTTCACCACGGGGATCCAGGCCAGGGCAATGACGACCATCACCGCCGTGGCGATCCGCCCGGTCTGCACGATCTGCTGTTGCGTGGCCTTGGGCCTCCACTTTTCGTAGAGATCGACGGTAAAGAGCGTCGAGCAAGCATTGAAAACACCGGCTAGCGAGCCCATCAAGGCCGAAAGCAGACCCGCCACGACTAGGCCGCGGAGGCCGGCGGGCAGGACGTGGACGACCATCATCGGAAAAGCCGCCTGCGCCTGGGCTGCCACCGCCTTGCCATCGGCAGCGACGATCGGCTTGAGGGCCTCGACCTTGCCGCTGGCGGCCAAAGCGAAGCAAATCAGGCCAGGGATGATGAAGAGGTAGACGGGAAAGAGCTTCAGGAAGGCCGCAAAGATGCTGCCCCGCCGAGCCGTCTTTTCGTCCGGCGCGCCGAGTGCGCGCTGTACGATGTACTGGTCGGTACACCAATACCACAAGCCAATCACCGGGGCGCAGATCGCCATCCCCAGCCAGGGAAAATGGTTGTTGAAATACCAGGCCCCATGGACCATCCCGCCCGCGCTATCTTTGACCAGTTCCGGCCGCCAGACGAGCTGGCCGTCAGGCGGAAGCAGCGGTTTCCAGAGATTGAACATGTCGGAGCCGCAGATAGTCCGCAACTGAGTCCAACCCGCGGCAAGGCTGTTGTCGCCCAGCAACAGCAAGCCGTAGATGGTCAACGTGGCGGAACCGACGATGAGGACGACCGTCTGCACCACGTCGTTATAGGCCACGGCCCGCATCCCACCCAGCACGGTATACAAACCGGTAAGCAGGATCACCAGCACGGATCCAATCCAGAAGCTGTCGATGTCGCAGCCGCCTTCCTTCGGGCCGAGGTGAAAATTCAAGTCCGGCAGCAAGGCGCTGAAGACCACGCCGCCGGCATAAATGCCCACGGCGATCTTGGAGACCACGAAAGTGATCAAGGAGACGATCGAGAGCACGTAACGGGAGCCGATCGAGAAGCGTTTTTCCAGGAACTCCGGCATGGTGAAAACCATCGAGCGGGCATAGAAGGGGACAAAGACCCAGGCCAGCATCAGAAGGCACCAGGCATGTAGTTCGTAGTGAGCTAGGGCCACGCCGTCCTTGGCACCGGAACCGGCCAAACCGACGACGTGTTCGGAGCCGATGTTGGAGGCGAAGATCGAGGCCCCCACGACCCACCAACTCAGGTTGCGCCCGGCAAGGAAATAATCCGCCGCCGTGTTCTTGCTCTTCGAGACGACCCACCAAGCCACACCCAACAATAGGGTGAAATAGCCGCCGATCATTACCCAGTCCAGAGTTTCCATCGGTGTGCCTTTGCGAGAGACTTTGTCGTTGTTGCTCGTGCCGTAAGAACGGCCTTCCCAAGCCGTCTCAACATCGACGGGCTAGAAGCCCGTCCCACGTTCTATACCATCCGCTGTAGTATTCTGTGCTCCAGCGGTTCCTAGAGGTTATCCGAAAAGTTGGGAAACGAGAAGTAGGGCGTGGTTGACGGGTGATTGATGGGTGCCATGCACAGCATGGCTGGCGACAATCCACTGCTTTCGGGGGAGTTTATGCCCTCACATTACGTCTGCCACGGCTTCCGACAGCAACCGGTTGGCCTCGTCGTCGCCAATGAATTCGTTTTTTTGGGTTGTAGGCCAGCTTGCGGTTCAGGAAGATGGCGATGGCGGCGGCACTGGCAATATTATCAGTTCATCTGGACAAGAGTCTGATCCAGGGTCGGCGCGGTAGCCGGCCAGACCAGTTCTTTGCCGGCAGCGCTCTTGACGCGGATATAATACTCCGCTCCCTCGGTCGGAACAGTCGGCAGCGTCACCTTATGAACGCCCCTTGCCACATGGCACAAAGGTATCTTGCGAAACTCGCCCTTGCCCAAGGCGCGCCAAAATAACGTGGCTTCGGTTGGAGGCTCATTATCGAGAACAATGACCTTAAGTGTAGGGGTCTCGTTTCGGGTAATCACGTTGCGAAGGGTTGGCACGATGATGCGCGGCTCGCCTTGGTAACGCGAAGAGATTTTTGTCGTTTCAGGCAGAGGCTCGCCTAGCAAGTCAGCCAATTCTTTGTCGTAAACCTCCACGAAGTTCAGCTTGCATCGCGTGCTCTGTTCCAGGTTGGCAATGGTTCCCAGTTCGCCCGGACTATCTGTCGCTGCCAACAGGTAAGTTATCATCGCCTCCCAGGCACGTGCCAGGTGAACCCGCGCTGATAGCGAATCGGATCTCGCAAGCGCCTTCTTGCGCGCGGCCTCCTTCTCCGCATTTACGCGCTCCATGCTGATGTCCAAAACGCCGCGCGCACAGGCAACTTTGCTCAGGGCACGCAAATAGCGAAAGGAGTTCAGCCAGTAATCGAAGCGGGCGAGATTGCCGACACCCCTCACACGGTGGCGCAAGGCGGCTATCTCGTCCACAAACGCGTAACCTTTCGATGACTCGGCCCACGATGCCCTGTTCGCAACGATGGCCCCTGGCCCATAGAGCCATGTCGTGGGACGCGGCAGCGCGGCGCGTCCCTGGATCACCCCGCAGGCGCCATGATCGCCATCGTACCGCGTGAAGAATTGTGCCATCTCGGCCGCGACCTCGGGACCGAACCACGCCGCGCTCATGTCCGCATAGAAATCGGCACAAGGCAGATCGCGTTTCCGGTCGGTTGCAGGCACATCAGAAACCTTGGCCCGCTGGGCAACGTCCGGGTTCCAGCCCTCCTGCGACCAGGCCGATTTCGCCAGCGCCGATATATTCGGGGCCAGTATCTTGGTCCGCCAATGAATGCCGATGAGGCCGGAGCAGCCATAAGACAATGCGTCTGCGGCATCGCGCCGCGCCCGGCCCGCCCAAAGCTGCGGCAGAACCAACACGCCGTCGTCTTCCAGCCAGGGAATCGCCCATTTCGGCCGGCCCTCGATGCGGACAAACTCCGAATCCACCCAATTGAACCCTAAGTTGCGATTGATACAACTCATCGTCGCATTCTTTGGGAGTAGGTTGTTGAAGAGCGCGCGGTCTTGCTTCGGACCCAGTTCCCAGCCGCAAGTGCCAAACTCGAACGGGCTGCCCACCTTCTTCAATGCCGCCAGCGCGGTTTCAATATCGCGCGCCGCCGCATCAATCTGGGCCGGGCTCACACCAGCCCAGGTCCAGGATTCCGGCGTCCACAGCCAATAATAGTCGATCGGGTAGGCACGGGCAATGCGCGTGAATAGGCCTTCATAGACCTTCTGCTTCACTTTTTGATCTTGCGGGTCCATGCCTTTCTGGCGCAAGCGTGCCTGGACGGACTGCGGGATGTGCAACGGAGTCTCGGTCCCGATGCATATCTTCACACCCAGATTTCGGCCATACCCGAACGCGTCGCGGAGCATGCCGGATGTACGTTCAAAAACCTCGTTACAGGCTTCCGGTGTCTTTGGCAAGGGGCGATAGCCGTGGGTGACCGATGGACCAAAGTCATCTTCCTCGAATAGCCGTCCGGCGCCGGACGCGAACTTGCTGGTTGCCATGGGGGCATATCCCCAGGAATCACCCTTCGTGCTGCTCCAGAACGATGGCGAACTGAATGAGACTTTCCCAGCCTGGTCCACGTCGTCAGGATGCCCAATCCAGACCAAGGGCTCAGGCCCTGCCGCGCCCTCGGGGTAGCAATGCAGTCCCATGAAATTCATTCGCATTTTCACCAATTGAGTGAAATGAACCTTGTAGTCATCGACTTCCCACCAATCGGGGCCTTCGGTAAAGTCATGGAACGAAAGAATCCCGCGTGTTTCAAAAAGCGGCGAATGCGTCTCGTCGAGGTTCGGCAATACGAACGGGATTTTCCGATCGGGTATCACGTCACCATGCAGGTAGAATCGCACCCCCAGCATTTCGGCGAAATGATAGGCAGCATGCAACGTCGCCACGTCACTGCCTCCGGCAAGTGTCAACGTCCTGCCCCTGGCTGCGACGTTCTCCGTCTTCATGCGATAGGCATGAGGCCCCAGTCCCCCGTCCTTCAGCAACTTGATAACATCCTGTCCGGTGGTCCCGACCGGACGAACGGGCAACAGTGCATCCGTGCGCAGATAGACGTAGCGGCGCACCTCGCGTGCGGCCAGTTGGACATGGGAGGACGCATCCGGTGCAACCACGATCACGACATCGGCCATCGCGAGGGATCCCGAGAATAAACAGCCACAGCAACCGAGAATCCGTAACGTCTGGCCTTTCATAAACTTCGCCCCCTTGATCTACTGCGCAATAGACGTTCAAATTGGCCAGATAGACGGCATCTGCCGCTGTGCCATCGAATTTCAGGGTCTTCCGCTGAATTTGTCGTTGATCCTCGTTCCGTTACAACCGCCACGGTTCCCGCAGCGCTTCTGACCGCAAGCGGTTGGCCTCGTCGTCACCAGTGAATTCGTTCTTCTGGGGGTCGTAGGCCAGCCTGCGGTTCAGGAAGATGGCGATGTTGGCGGCATGGCAGGCAATGTGCGAGTGGCAAGCCACGTCGGCGTTGCCTCGCGGCTTTCCCCGGGACTTCACGCAGTCGAGAAAATCGCGAACGTGGAAAGTGGCCGGATAGTCACGAATTTCGGCCACTTTCCTGCCGGCGAGTAACGCCGGCGAACTCAGTGCCAGCTTGCCGCTGTCGCCCGTCTCCACCCAGCCCGCGTCTCCTTCAAACCGCACCGGGCACGAGCCGAGGAGGAGCCAGCCGGTCTCGCGGATAACCAGTTGGACTTTGTTGGCATAGCGGGCGATCACCTTGCCGTTTTCCAGCGGGTTGTACTCCACGGGAACTGTGCCATCGGCATCGGCGGCCCACTGGCAGAGGTCCACGCAGTGCGAACCCCATTCAAGAATTCCGCCGCCCACCATGCCCCCGCCTTTTTCAAAGTGGAAACCATCGGTCAAGGCTTGGTTATACGGTCGCCAAGCCGCGGGTCCGAGGCAGAGATCCCAATCTACCTGTTCCTTGGGCGGTTCACGTTCGGCCGGGGCCCAGCCGCTCATTTTGGGGCGGATTTCCCCGGGATGGGCGTGAACCGCGAGGAGTTTGCCGAGTTTCCCGCGACGGGCCAGTTCGACGGCAAAGGCGAAATGCGGCAAACTGCGGCGTTGCGTGCCGACCTGGAGCACGCGCCCGGTGCGGCGGAACGTCTCGGCGAGTGCCAGGCTCTGCGCGATGTTCTTGGTGACGGGCTTCTCACAATACACGTCTTTGCCAGCCTGGGCGGCCAGGGTCGCGGCCAGGCAATGCCAGTTCGACCCGGTGGCGATCAGCACCGCGTCGATATCGCCGCGGGCCAGCAACTCGCGCAGGTCGCGGTAGGTGGCGCAGTCGGAATTGCCATTTTTCCCATCGACCGCCATCTTGGCGGCTTCGCGGCGTTCAGCCTTCACGTCGCAAACGGCCACAAACTTCACCTCGGGCTGGGGCAGGAAGCAACTCAGGTCGTAAGATCCCCGCCTGCCGATGCCGATGGCACCCATCGCGATCCGTTCACTGGGCGCAACAGCCCCATCTTTGCCCAAAGCGGCGCCCGGAATGATCTGCGGGGCCAGTATCGCCGCGCCGACGCCCAACGCGCCCTTGAGAAACTGCCGTCGATGCAATCTTCTTGTTGCCTCGGCACCTGTCCGCAAACAACTCCCCTCGCCCGTACGCGGGAGAGGGACAGGAGGCGAGGGCAGGTGCGGCGACACTGGGGAGTTGTTTAACGGGTTCTTAGCCATATCTCGCCTCCTCAAATGCAGGGATACACGGAGTATACAGCCACGGCAAGCGAAAATCCATAATGCCCGGCCTATCGTAACCTTCGCCCCCTCGATCTACTGCGCACGCGCTCGGTTGGCATTATAGCTGTCGATCTGGCTAATTTTTCGGATCAGGATAGTGGCATCTTCTGATTTCTCGCCCCGAGCAATGTCTCGCAACCACTTCAGAACATCGGGTTTGTCGGCAAACTCCCACGCATGAAGATTCAACTCCTGAAGACAATGGTTGCGCAGTTTAGGCCCAAGCTCCTCATGCAAGCTTTTGGCCTCGGCCAAGGCTTGCCGATGGATCGGTTCGTACCGATCCCGCAGGAGTCGCAGGGATTCAAAGAGTCTGCGATAGATAACCGGACTCTGATTCAGTTGTTTTAGCGACTCCAGCGTCCGCGGGATGTAGTCATTGCAATAGGAAACAGGAGAGGGCATGGCGGCCCTGCGCACTCGGAACAGAACGTCGAGTTCGCGTATTGCAAGCCCGTTTTGCATCTGAAAGCGGATGCGGTGCGGCCCGGCCTGGCCGCTGCTGGGCGTCCAAGTGACCTCCCCGCTGTAGCGATTCAGCTCGAAGCCTGCCGGAACATAAACAGGCTCGAAAAGGACGTGTCCGCCATCTTTGGCGTTTGCCTTCAGGCGAAGCGCCACCTGCGTCCCCGTAACCGCGTCGATTGGATCTAGGGGAAGGATCTGCAGTGCATTTACATCGTTTTTCGCCCCCGTGACATCGATCTGCATGGACTCGGTCACGGCATGCTGGCCCTCGCGCGACACGACAAAATCTACCCGCCACGAACCTGTCGCGCCGGCCGGCTTCCATTTGAATCGCCCATTTTCAAGGACGGCGCCTGTGGGGGCATGGGTCATTTTCAGATCGAACAGGGCGGGGTCTTCGTGCTTGATCTCGATGGGCAAATCGACGGCGCCATCGGAAGGAACCGATACTCGGGGCATCAAGACGATCCTGGGCTTCATCCAGGGAATGACCTTCACGCGCCAACATCGACTGCCCGAGAGGAAGCCGAAATCCCGGCGGACTCCCTGGCTCTGGACGTTCAGATTGGCGCCAAGCTGGTGGAGACTGGCCCCAGAATTTGTGCTATCGAACCGAAAAGAGACCTCGCCGCGATCCGAGCTGGCAACCTGCTCTCCGTCGAGATACAAGCACAAGCGAGACTTCAACCACTCGGGAGGCTGATGAAGCATGTCGATCGCGCTCACGCGCACATCGACATGTTCGCCTTTCCAGAGCACAATGTCCTCGACCACCGGCTCGGCGACCTGGAACAGGTCGATGTAGCGAAAGAAGCTGGCCTCCATGGTCTCGTTGCAGACGACGCAAAATGCCTCGCGATTGCATCGCATGAAACAGCCCTCTTCAGGCCGGTAGATCTTCTTGATCCATCCGGCGCCCTCGAAGTTGGCAACCTTGGTTCCCTTGGGACGTTTCGACGGGCCAAACAGGCCCGGCCACTCGTCCTCTGTCCAACAGTGCCACTTGCAGAGCTTGGGATTGGGGGTGGCCGTGACATTGACGGTATCGCGCAGGCTTGCCGGGTCACCATCAAAGGGCTTGTCGCCGTATTGAATATACTCGTCCCCCAATCCGGCGAAGCCGTGGCCAAGCTCATGAATTGGAACCATCGGGTCGATCGCTTGAGCCTTGTTGATCGCCGCGACCCCCCATGTGCCGGTGCCGCCGCATGAGTATCCGGAATTGTGAATCACCACCGTCGCTGCCGAATTTGCCGCGTACCTTCCATATTCGACCGCCAGCCCTTCATCGCAGCCCATGACGTGACCGTCGTACCCGCCTGCCTTGACCCTCGTCGAGGCAGGGCTTTCATCGGCGACGAACACGGCACGGACATTAACCAACTTCTGATAGCGCTGCCACGGCTCCCTGGAAAACAACCCCTTCGTAAAGAGCGCGCACACTGCATGGAAGTCGCCCATCTGCTTCGCGGTGAAGCCGGCCGATACGAGAACCACATCCAAGAAGTTCGTGCCCACACCCGATTGATGAAAGGTTCTGATATCCAGAATCCCTTTCGTGGCGCGCAGGTGTTTTGCATAGGCATCGAGGTCGGCCCGTGCAAAGTCGAAATCCGAAGAAGAAGGCGGATGCGTTTTTTCCTGCTCGGAGGAGGCGTTCAAGGCCGCGGCCGTGCCTGCCGGCAGCAAGCCGAGCGCATGGGCGGCAAAAACCCCGCCAGAGGTTTTCACGAATTGACGTCGATTGAACGTGAGTTTTCTTTCCACCCGATGATTATAGCACGATCCAAACCATCGCGTTAATTAAATACTGGAATAAAATATACCCTTTCCTGGATTTCTTGTAATTCATTAACGTAAGAAATCCGAGCCGTGGTATACTCAGGGATTCCTGTAGGAAGCGTATTAGAAAGAACAAACCACGAGAAACAGAAAGACCGAACGATGACGCAAACTGCCCTCGCCCCAACCATCTTCCGAAGGGAGAGGGGATCTGGATTAGCTACCCTGTCCCTGGCGGTCGGTCTCTGGCTTGGAATAGCGTCAGGCCCCAGTCTTGCTTCGGCCGCCGAGGTGAAAAGCGTGAAGCAGCAACTGCTCGACCAGACCGGCGGCCGCCGGGTGAAGGTGGCGTGGAATCAGGGTGCTGAGAATAAAAAATCGCTTCAGTTCTACGACACGAAAGACGGCGTCGTCCGGGAATTGCCCTTTTTCGGCAGCGCGCCGTTGCTGACGCAGGACGGTCGTCGTGTTCTGGCCTCGACGGAGAAGACGGGCGCGGATCGCGCGGTCATGATGTACGACACGGAGAGCAAGCAGGTTACCAAGCTCGCCACCGGTCCGAGCAATTCCTTGATGGCAGTCTGGCAGGATCCCAAGACCAAGCGCGATTGGGTCTACGTCAACAACTGCGGAGATAATAATGAGTCGTGGGATCAGCCGTCCGGCAAGATCTACCGCTTCCCCATCGACAAACCCGAGGCGCGGGAGATGTTCTGGGACCGCACCTCGAGCCACATCTTTCTGATGTTTTCGGCCGACGGCACGCGCGCCTGCTTTGAACCGAGCTGGGGCAATATCGGCCAACTGAAGCTGGCGTTTGACGCCCGGGGGAAGGTCGACCAGGACAAGTCCACTTACAGGCAGGTCGTCGGCGGCTGCTTCCCGTCGATGGCCCCCGATAACTCGTACCGTTTGTTCAGCCTGGAAGGGGACCACCATGCGATTACCCTCTGCGACGCGGATGGCGCCAATTCCCGGCAGATCAAAGTCTCCGAAATGCCCGGAGTGCGCGAAAAGGGCCACAACGTCTGGATCACGCGGTGGAGCACGCATCCGCGCTATCTCACGCTCATTGCGCCGGCCGGCAACGACGCCGCCATCTGGCTGGGACGGTTCGATGAGAAATGCACCAAGGTTGAGGCATGGGTGCGAGTGACGGCGCCTGGTCCGCAGTGCTGGCAGTCCCAGGCCTGGATTGAGCCGGAGCAAAAATAGAAAGGCATCGTGAATGAAGCGATCACTGGGGCAGTGTCGGAAAAGCCCCCCTCTCCCGCCGAGAGAGGGGGGCGGCCAACTGCTGCGATCCGCAACGCAAACTGCCCTCACCCCAGCCCTCTCCCGGAGGGAGAGGAGACTGGGAGCGACGCTGTCGCTGGCGGTCTGCCTCTGGTTCGGGGCGGCATTAAACAGCGGTTTCGCCGCCGAGACGAACCGGGAACCAGTCGCGGCGCAATTGCCCCAATGGCCAAAGGTTCCGGGTGCCGCATTCGCGCTCCGCAATGCCTACTTCAAGACGCCCCTGACGGCGTTCGACGCCAAGGGCCGGGAACTGATGGCCTTTGAATGTGCGCCGCGCGGGCGAGGCTTGTTCGGCCGCTTCCACGATCTGGTCTGTGACGGCGGATCCTTCCTTGCCCGGAATGCGGGCCCGTGGGTCGGCCTCCAGGTGGCAAAATCCGGCGCCTTCACCATCGAGGTGACGCTCGCGCCCGCCGAGGCGCCGCCCAAGACGCGCGGAGTGGTGCTTGCTTACGCCGATGACCAGGGCGAGGATTTCGCGCTCCTTCAAGACAAGACCGGGCTTAGCCTGCGGTTGGGAGGAACGCATACGATCGACCTTTTCTCGCCGCAAGCCGGGAAGCCCGTTCACGTCCTGATCGCCTGCGACCAAGAGAAGTGGGTCGCTTACCGCGACGGCCAGCCTGTCCGCAGCGGGCCGCTGGCAGCCGGAGCATCGGCCTGGGGCACGCGGCAACTCCTCATGGGCGCCGCCTGGTCGGGCGCCGATCCGTGGCGCGGGCGGATGGAAGGGATCGCCCTGTTTTCCCATGCGCTGACGGCCGAGGAAGTGGCCGGAGAAGCAGCCGCAATCAGGGCATTGCAGGCGGGGCGGAAGCCCGCGACTACCGTCCGTTTCCGAGGAACCCTGGTGCGCCAGGCGAAAACGTCCGACCTGAAGGCGATCCGGCCCTACACGCGGAGCATGACCCTCGCCGAGTACAAGGTGGAAGAGGCGCTTGCAGGCGAGTGGAAACAGCCGACCATCAAAGTCCTGCACTGGATGATCGTGGACGGCAAGCGTCTACCCATCGCCGACCGCAAGCTTGGCGCGGAGGTTGAATTACGAGTCGAACCTTTGGGTGAACACCCCCAATTGGAGACCTGTCGCCGCGACGACGAGTTGGACGGCGAGATCCACGCGGACCTGTTCTATTGTGAATCCGAACCACGACGCGAAAACTGACGAGGAAGGACGAAGGAACCCCGATGAAGACAACGACATCTCCGGCATTGGTTTTAGCGATGGCGACAACCCTGGCTACAGGCGCCCTGATGGCGGCGGAGGGTGATGCCGGGCGATTCCGCGAGATCTGCGCGAAGCAGGCGGCGGCGGCGGGCGACTCCATGACCGTTCCCGGCAAAGACGGCTGGCTTTTCCTGGCTTCCGAGCTGCGGCATATCGGCGCCGGCCCCTTCTGGGGCGAAGCGGCCATCAAGGTCTCGCAGGCTACCTCGCCCGGCAAGGCCGATCCGTTGCCGGCGATTCTTGATTTCAACAAGCAACTGAAAGCGTTGGGGATCGAACTCATCCTGGCGCCGGTTCCGTGCAAGGCGCTGGTCTATGCGGAGAAGATTGACGAGGGAACTCCGCAGCGGCTGGATGCCGTGCATCAGCAGTTCTTCAAACTTCTGGGCGGCAAGGGCTTGAAGGTTTTGGACCTCGCCGAAACCTTTTGGCAGGAGAAAGCCAAGCCCGGCGGCCCGCTCCTCTACTGCAAGACCGACACGCACTGGTCGCCTCATGGCTGCGAAGTGACCGCCAGGCAGATCAAGAAGATGCTCGCTGCGCCGGCGTGGCTCAGCGGCAAGCCGGATCGGTTCAAAACCAAGCAGGAATCGCGCACGATCAGCGGTGACCTGACGGACGGTAAAGGTACGGAGGAACTGCCCGTGCGCGTTGTCCAGGCCCCCGTCAGCGCGCTCGAAGAGAGGGCAAGCCCGATCCTCCTGCTGGGAGACAGCCATACGCTGGTTTTTCACGCGGGAGCGGATATGCACGGCACCGGGGCGGGGCTTGCCGATCAGCTTGCCGCCGAACTGGGCATCCCAATCGATGTCATCGGCGTCCGCGGCTCCGGCGCGACGCCGGCGCGCGTGAACCTCATGCGCCGCGCCAAAGCCGACCCCGCCTATCTGGCCGGCAAGAGGTTGGTCATCTGGTGCTTTGCGGCACGCGAGTTCACGGAGAGCGCCGGCTGGTCCGTGTTCAAGCTTGGATTTTGAGATTCGCGCCGCAGGATGCCGCCGATGGTCTTCAGTTCCCACATTTTTCTCTTTTACTTCCTGCCGTTGATGCTGGCGTTGTATTACGCCTGGCCGAACCCGCGTTACCGGCTCGGGTTATTGGCGGTCGCGAGCTACTGCTTCTACGCCTGGTCGAACCCGCCCTGGGCGTTGATCATGTTTGCCAGCACGATCATCGACTATTTCTGCGGGCTGGGATTGATCCGGATGTCGGGTCTGAAGAAGGAAGCCGACGGCCGCTGGCCGGTCATCTCGACCGCGACGCCGCGGACGCGCGGGATGCTGACCATTGTGATTCTGTCGATCTCCGCGAACATGGCCTTGCTGGCGTTTTTCAAGTATTACAACTTCACCGAGGAAAACCTGAACCGCGTGGCGGAGGCGCTGGGGGGCCGGGACTGGCTGCCGATCCTGAACGTCGTATTGCCGGTGGGCGTGAGCTTCTACACCTTCAAGTCGATGAGCTACTGCATCGACGTCTACCGAGGCGAAGCGCCGCCGATGAGCAATTTCATCGACTTCAACGCCTTCGAGGCGATGTTCCCGGACCTGGTGGCCGGACCGATCATTCGTTACGGCGCGATTGCGGCGCAGATGCGGAACCGGACCCTTTCCGCCGAGAAGTTTGCCCGCGGCGCGGCGTTTTTCGCCTGCGGGATGGCGAAGAAGATCCTCATCGCCAACCCCATGGGACACCTCGCCGACACGGCTTTTGCCGCACATGGCCTGCACACGTTCGATGCGTGGGTTGGGGTGGTCGGATACGCGTTTCAGATCTATTTCGATTTCTCCGGTTACTCGGACATGGCGATCGGCTTGGGATTGATGCTCGGATTTTTGTTCATCAACAATTTTGACGCGCCGTATCGCGCGGCCAGCATCACGGAGTTCTGGCGGCGCTGGCACATCAGCCTCTCCACTTGGCTGCGCGATTACCTTTACATTTCCCTCGGCGGCAACCGGCTCGGGGAAGTCCGCACCTACCTGAACTTGATGGTGGTCATGTTGCTGGGCGGCTTGTGGCACGGGGCGAGTTGGAATTTCGTGATCTGGGGCGGCATCCAGGGAGTGATGCTGGCCTTCGAGCGCTGGCAGGGAAAGGAAAGTATTTATCGGCGGCTGCCGCATGCCCTGCGCGTGGCGATCACGTTTGGCATCGTCTGCATTGCCTGGGTGTTCTTCCGCGCGACCACACTCCCCGCGGCGGGACGCTATGTCAATGCGCTGTTTGGCGGCGGCGATGGCGGCATCGCCAGCGATCTCCTGCGCGGCTCGCTCTACACGCCCTACCATCTCCTCGTGCTGGCGATCGCGGCGGCGCTGGTCTGGGGCGCGCCGCAAACCTGGCAGTTCACCCGCCACCTGACCTGGCCGCGCGCCGCCTTCTGTTTCGGGCTGCTGCTGGCGTCGGTGACGGTGATGTGGACGCAAACCTCCAACCCCTTCCTCTATTTCCAGTTCTAACCATGCATCCGCGAGTCCCGCATCCGACACCCCCGCCTCCGCCGTGGCGCGAGTACGACCTGGACCACGGGGTCATCCATACCGATGTGCAACCGGCGACGGCGCGCACCTTGACCGCGGCCTTTGTGCTGCTCATCTTCAGCGTCCCGGTCGGGCAGATGATCTGGGAATTGGCGCACTACCAGTCGCCCGTCGTCTTGCAGGTATTTCAGACCGTGCCCACGCGTTCGAGCTTGCGGCAATACGAAGAGGATCTGGAGAACGCGGCCCTTCCGCGGCAGTACTTCCAGCCGCTGCTTCAGCTTGGCGTGAGCAGCGCGCTAGGATTCGGAAGCGACAAGGTCGCGATGGGGCGAGACGGTTGGTTGTTCTACACCCCCGGCCTGGACTACCTCACCGGCCCCGGCTTCCTGGACGCGGAGCAGCTCCACCACCGGCATAAGAAGATGGTCGAGGAAGGGAAGACCGATTTCCATCCCGACCCGCGCCCGGCCATCCTGCAGTTTCACGAGCAATGCCGGCAACGCGGCGCGCGCCTCGTGCTCCTGCCGATACCGGACAAGGCGCAAATTCAACCGGCGCAAGTCAGCCGGCACGTTGAATTCCGCGACCCGATTCCAGCTCCAAACAATCCCGACTACCAGCGGTTCGTCGCGGAGTTGCGGCAGCATGGCGTGGAAGTGCTCGACATCCTCCCCTCCCAGCTTGCCCCCGATGACCGGCGATTCTTGACGCAGGACACCCACTGGACGCCGCAGTGGATGGATCGGGTGGCCCGTCAAGTGGCCGAACGCTTGCAGCCGCAGTTGCCGGCCGCAACTGCACCGGCGCTCGCCAAACAATCGGAACCAATCGCCCGTCTTGGCGATTTGGTGGATATGCTCCGGCTGCCGCCCGGTCAGACGCTGTTCCAACCGCAGTCGGTCACGGTGGAGCGGATCGTTGACGCGCGCAGCAAGCTCCCCTGGCAGGCGAGCGCCGCCGCCGAGGCGCTCCTGCTCGGCGACAGTTTCTGCAATATCTTCTCCTCCGATCAAATGGGCTGGGGCGACTCGGCCGGGTTCGCCGAACATCTTGCTTATTATCTCGGTCGCCCGCTTGACCGCTTGGTCCGCAACGATGCCGGCGCGCATGCCACGCGCGAGATGCTCGCCAAGGAACTACGGCGGGGGAACGACCGGCTGGCGGGAAAGAAGGTGGTGATCTGGGAATTTGCCGCGCGCGAGCTGGCCTGCGGCGACTGGAAACTGTTTCCCTTGGTGCTGGGCGAGAGGAAGACGGTTGAATTCTATCTGCCCGAGGCCAACCGGACGGTGGAGGTTCGGGGGATCGTGCGCGCGGTTTCCGCCGCGCCGCGGCCCGGCTCCGTGCCTTACAAGGATCACATCCTCACGATCCATCTGGCCGACATCGAGAGTGCCGACGATACCTCGGCCACGGACAAGGAGGCCGTGGTCTTCGCCTGGAGCATGCGCGACAACAAGGCCATGCCGGCCGCGCGCTATCGGCCCGGCGACACGGTCCGGTTGCATCTCCAGCCCTGGTCTGACGTGGCATCGAAATATGAGGCGATCAAACGAAGTGAACTCGACGACGAAAACCTCCTCTACGCCGACCCGGCTTGGACGGGGGATGTTGGACAAGAGAAGTAACGGAATGTCGACGGCGTCCTCGCATCCTCACCCCTCGTAGGACACCCTCGTTTGGATGTGGCCCATGAAAGGCGGGAATTGAAAGGCGTTGAAAAAGAATACGTTGACCAATCACCGTAGGACGGATTGGCAATCCGTCCCACCAGCAACTGCGCAAGTTATTGTTTTACGGCGCCAAAAGACATTATTCTGAAATTCACGCCCCTCACCGCGACTGGCTGCGGTACGCGCTGGGTGTGCAACCGGTCTCGCGTTTGAAGAAGAGGTTGAAGTTGCTCGGCTCGCCAAAGCCGCACATGGCTCCAATCCGCGCGATCGAGAGGTCGGTCGTGGTCAGCCACTGCTTGGCCCGCTCGATCCGCACGCGGCGGATTTCCTCACCGGGCGTGCATCCATGGATGGCGGCAAACCGCGCGTTCAGCGTCTTCTGGGAGATCGCAAGCCGATCGAGCAGTTGCTCGACGGTCAGTCCTTCGCAGGCGTGTTGCGCGATCATCTGGTAGGCCTGGCGAATATCGTCGTCGCGGTGCGTAATCCGGCCGGTCGACTCGCGTCCGACCACCGGCGACGGGGCAATCAATACGAGGTTTTTGGTCGGCCGAGTGCCGCCGAGCAGCTCCGCCAGCAGTTGCATTCCCGCCCTGCCGACCAACTGACCCGGCGCGGGAAGCGAACTGAGCGTCGGCGTGGAGAACCGGGCAATGGCCTGGTCGAAATATCCCAAGACGGCGACGTCGTCCGGCACGTTCAGTTCCAGGTGTTCCGCCACGCGGCAGACCAGTACACCTACATAATCGTCATCGCAATGGATGGACACCGGCGTCTTCAGGCCGCGGAGGAAATCGATCAGTTCCCGTTCCTGGCCGGGGTTGGCTAGACGCCGCCGCTCTTCGCTGGGGATGCCGGGGATTTCCAGGGCGGTCGCCTTCCAGCCCTTCCGCCGCGCGCGGTCAAGAAAGCCCTTGAGCAGCCGCTGTTTAGCGGGATTTTGCGCAATCAAGTGTCCGATGTAGGCGGCCTGCTTGCGCCCCAGTCCAGCCAGATGCTCGATGACCGCATCGAGCATCGCATCGAGGTCAAGACCCACGCAGGGAATTCCATCGTCGCGCCATTCGCTATTGAGGCTGACCAGTTTCACGCCCCGATCGCGGAGGTCCAGCACCCACGGATTATCGTGGTGTGCCCAAACCAGCGCCCCGTCCACCTCGATCTGGTAGACTGCCGGCGGCGCGCGATTCTCGTCGAAGGTCACCTCGACAAATTCAAACCCGGCGTGGTCGTGAACGAAGCTCACGATCCCCTCGATCAGTCGGGAGGCATACTCATGCCCTTTCGGCAGAAACAGGGCAACTTGGTAGGTTTTACGCACAGCGTACGTCCCACTTAGAATGAGGTTTGGCCGCGCTGCCCCGCATGGTTCGCGGCTACTAGGCAGACGGCTGGCACGAATCCAGAATACTACAAGTATAATTCCTGTAATACGTCAACACCAGATCTCCTCTTGAGTTCAATGCGATCGTATTTGACAGTTACGATTTCCATTACATTCTCCCTTTCTGGGGGGTGAAGTTCCTATAACTCCTCCTCGAGTTGTTCTTCTCTTTGAAAAGGCGGTCGTGATCCATGTATCTACTCCTAGTGCGTATCGAACCGCCCCCTACCAGAACACGGCAATCGGTTGGGGTCAAGCCCGTTCCGGAACCGAGCACCCTGGCTCTCTTGTTCGCGAGACTGGTGGTTGGGTTTGGCGCGTGGAGGAGGAATAAATAGATTGCAAATTGAGAATTGCAAATTGCAAAATGTCTGACAACTGACAACTGAGTACTGACAACCCCCCGGCTGTCGCGGCAGGCTTTCCCGAGCTTGGATCTGTCGCGGCAGCCAGTTCTTTTTCTTGTCCAACCTGAAAGAGACTTCTGACAGAAAAATAGGGGACAGAAAAATGAGGGAAAAAAGGGAAGATTAAGCGGCCCCGCTCCCGGTCTTCAATTTTCAATTTTCAATCCCTCCTGTTCGGCGCGGGTCTCCCGACCCCGCCGATCCCGTCCTGGAAGGACGAGTGAGAACACCCCCCTCCGGGGTCAGATTCCCTCAATACCGTAAACCAATCCCGCCCGATCACTCCAGCACGCCAGCCCCAACTTTGCCTCCCACTCTCTCCTCCAACCCCCCCAACGAAGCATCCCGATGCAGAAATCCAGGAATTAGCAATCTATTGTTCCAGCTATTAGCAAGGTATTTTTTGCAGCATCGATTATGATGAAGACTGGTCTGGGTATACCACATGCATCGTGGCCAGTCGGTGCGACGGCGGGGTCGGGAGACCCACGCCGAACCGAGGTGCCGAACCAGGAAGGCCCGCGCCGAACAAGTGCAGGATACAGTAATTATTATTCCAGAATATCATTAACGCCATTTTCCAAGTCGTGGTAGAATCGGGAAAGTCGGCCGTCGCGGCCGTGCCGTTTGTCGTTATCGGGGCCAAATCCGGCCAAGTCATCTAGGTCTTTTCGTACGAAGGGGTTTGCGATGTCAAGGGAAATGAGAAAAATCAGGTTTTTCGCGAGGTCCAGGTCTTCGCGCCGTTGCGTAGTTTTCGGTCTCCCATGGGCGGCCTTGGCGCCGCTGTTGGTCGTGGCGTTTGCCGCTGCGGCGCTCGTGGCGGAAAACTCGCAGGCGGGCACCGTCACCTACCAGATCGGGCCCAATGATGGCGTGGGCACACAGTACCTGCCTGGCGACCAACCTGGCGCGTGGCATCCGGTCTACTCGCTGGGCGACCTGCCCGCCAACGCCTACCTGACGTCGGTTTCCATCAACGGGACGCTTTACAGCACCGATGGGAATGACGCTGCCTATCCGTCCGAGTTGATAGCGTATTTCGATAATCAAAACTTGCCGGCTTCCGGCAATGCCCCGTTGCAGATCGGCCCGTACATGTCTCCGTATGGCTACTATTACGATTACGGCGCGGCCCAGAAACTTGGCTGGTCGAACGGCTATAGCGGCCCCGTAAGCTCGGTGGTTGACACCAAGACGTACGGCATCGACTTCACGACAAACCTCAATCTGAACAATACCGCGCTGTCCGTGGTCAACGGCTATTCCGGCAGCGGGATTGGCGGCTTCTGGGGCGGAACGCTCACGGTCAACTACCAGATCGGGGCACCGGCCGTTCCGACGGCAACTTGGGCGCAGACCGCCGCGGCGACGTACGACTGGAACGACAGCGGGAACTGGTCGGGCACCTTTCCCAACGCCCAGGACGCCTTCGCCAACATGAACATCGCGTATGCGGGCGCCCAGACCGTGAACCTCAACCAGGCGATCACTGTCGGCAAGGTGTGGCTCGGCGACAACGGGAACTCCTACGGTTCAACGATCGCCGGCAACGGCGGGTCGCTGATCGTGGATTCCAGCTCCGGCACCGCATCCATCAACCGGTTCAACGGCGTGGGACGGAAGGACACGATCTCCGCCGACGTCCAGCTCAACTGCGATACCGTCGTCTCCGACGCCAACGGCTCGTTCAACGACTCCTTCGTCTCCGGGCTGGTGATCT
>Ga0118677_10002555_pt1 | contig 36286 bp, 24 predicted proteins | sample AliMusrvi5mmetaG_FD_86154 | JGI IMG/M metagenome (GOLD analysis project Ga0118677, IMG submission 86154)
CTGCTTGATCTGCTGCGAGGAAACCATGGCCTTGGCCGGCAGCCCCTGCATGGTGAGCAGGGTGGCGTGGCCGAGAATGACGGTGAGAATGTTGTTGAAGTCGTGCGCGATGCCGCCGGACAACTGGCCGACCGCTTCCATTTTTTGCGACTGGCGGAGTTGCGCTTCGAGATTGCCGCGTTCTTTTTCCGCGCGAATTTTTTCAGTGATGTCCGTGACGATGGACAGGCAACCGCAAATTTCGCCCGCCGCGTTGCGCCACAAACCTTCGAGCGCCAGAAAAATGTAACCACCCTGCCAGCTCCAATGCAGTCCGTTGAGGCTGGGATTCAGCGCATGACCGGCGGGAAACTGACGTTTCTAGCGAAAGACGTGCCTCCATTCGGTGGTCGCCGCTACACGGTGGGGACGCGCGGGGCGGATGTGGCCCCGCTTGTGGAGGCGCGTGCCACAGCGGACAGCGGCACGCTCGATAGCGGTGTCGTGCGGCTGACTGTGGACAAAACCACCGGCGGCATCACCCGCTTGGAAATGAAGGGCCTCGACGGTAATTTCGCCGATACCGGCGGCGGCGAGTCCTTGAACGACTACCGTTATTTCACCGGTGATGATCCTGCCAAGGCGCAACGCAACGGCCCGGTGACAATCACCGTTGGAGATAGGGGTCCACTCGTCGCGTCACTTTTGATCAAGTCAGCCGCGCCCGGATGCAGGATGCTGGTGCGCGAACTGCGCGTTGTTGCTGGCGGCGACTATGTCGAAATCACCGATTCCGTGGACAAGGCGCGCCTTGAATCAAACAACTACAAATCGCCGGTCGGCAAGGAAAGCCTTAACTTCGCGTTTCCCTTCAACGTGCCGGACGGAAAATTGTTGCTCGACATTCCGCTCGGCGCGATCCGCCCCGAACTCGACCAAATGCCCAGCGCCTGCAAGAACTGGTTCAGCGTCGGCCGCTGGGCCGATGTCTCGAATGCAAAGTCTGGCATCACCTGGGTGACGCTCGACGCGCCGCTGGTGCAGGTAGGTGGAGTGACTGCGAACCTGCTCAACTCGCAGATGAACCCGGACGTCTGGCGCAAAAAGATCGAGCCGACTCAGCGGCTTTATTCATGGGCCATGAACAACCATTGGGGGACAAACTATCGGGCGTATCAGGAGGGTCCGGTCGTGTTCCGGTTTGTGTTGCGCCCGCACCTCGGAACAGCGGTTGCGGAGACGACGCGGTTTGCCGCTGCTTGCTGTCAGCCGCTGGTGGCTGTTCCGGGACGTGGCCCTGCGCCTGATGCGCGCCCGTTGTTGAGCGTGGAGCCGTCCGAGGTGCTGGTCTCCGCTCTGAAGCCAAGCGATGACGGCAAGGCGCTGATTGTCCGACTGTTCAACGCGGGGACTGCGCCCGCAGAGGCAAAACTGGTATGGGAGCGCAAAGCACCTAGGCATGTGTATCTGAGCGATACGAGCGAACGTCTGGGCCGGAAGCTTTCGTCGAGTGATGGCCTTGCCTTGCCGGTGTCGGGCGTTGTTGCGCTCCGTGTCGAATTCGCGGATTAGCGGGACGGATTTAGAAGTTTGCCGGTGCGTTGTCGCAGTACAAAGCGCTCTGGCTGCAAAACGCCGCACTGCAGGTGGAAACCGCCCATGAGTCCGCAGAACCCTTCGCTGAACGTGCCGCTGTTGCCGATGACGGGGAGTGAGTTGATTCGCACGACCTGTGTTTCGACTGGCACTTCACGGTCGAGGGTGCCTTTGACGTAGAGCCGCAAGTGCTCGCCGTCATAGACGGCTGCGAGATGGGTCCACTGACGGTCGGCCAGCGCGCTCTGACTGGTCGCCGCGTCTTTCCTGAGGGCGAAGCGCACGTGCGCTTCTGGCGTGAGTTCCAGGGACACGCCGCACGCGTCTGAGAAAAGCGTCATCTCTGAGTTGTTCAGTTCAGGACACACGGTGATCTCCAGTGTGAAAGGGCCGTAGGGCATCGTTCGGCTTGGCAGGATCGCGCAGTCGTTCGTGCCGTCGAAGCGCAGCGCGGAAGAGCCGTCTCCGACAGGCGTCCAGCGCGGTTCCCAGTCGGCGTTTCTCTGCATCCACTTGTGGTGCCGGCCCAGAAGGAGCGGTGTCTGCCAGCCGGAGGCCGAGCGCAACTCCGATCCGGAGCCTTCGTCCATCAGATAAGTGAGGGCGTAGGTTTCGTTCGCGCGGAGGGGAATCGCTGCCAGATGTGGTTTCTCCAGTCTGGAGACTTTGCCTCCCCACCAGCCTTCGTCGAAATCAGATCCGGTGACGATCACGGGCTGGCTGTTGGTGATAGAGGCGGCCTTTTGTGTTGGGTACAGGAACTGCGGTTCGCTCCACGCGACATCGCCGGAGAGGTTGCTGTAGCGGGCGATAAACAGGTCATTTGGGGTGGCGTCGGTTTCGGGCAGGGGCAGCCGGACTGTGACGGAAGGCGCGCCTTTGTGGGCTATTTCGGCTTCGGCGACGGGCCAGCCGTTGCGGAGGAGCTCCACTTTGCCAGCGAGATTCCAGCGGGTGAAACGGATATGGGCTTCGCGTTTTCCCTGCGCGGTTTGTAGCTTCAGTGTGGGAGCGTCAGCCAGCTCATCCAGGGGAATGTGGATTGTGCGCAGGCTTTCGAGATGGCCGGGCCGCACGGCCACAGGATAGAGTTCGCGCCACTCGTTCGTGGCGGCGGCAGGCTCAAGCTGAACCTGCACGCGAAAGACGCGCGAGCCGTCCATGCCGATTTGCGGAACGCGCAGGGTTTCGGCGCGGATCATGTCGGGCGGCAGCGCGATAGGCGCGGGCTCAAACGCAGGCATACCTTCCCTGCTGAGCAGGCGGATGCGGACTGACGACGGCGCGGTTTGGTAGGGCAGGCTGAGGATCTCGAGCGTCCAGTCGTCGCCGAGGCTAGCCTCTTCATGGTAGCTGACAAACACCTGCGGTGGGCGCGCCGGAACGGGCGTTCCTCGCCAGCGCGCCACGTAGTCGCGGTTGATGCGCAGCAACGTGTCCCGGTTTACGACGGAGGGTTCGAAATGGGTATGCTCCACGCAGTCGTTCCAAGTTGTGATGCAGACCCATGGCGAGCTAGCTTTGAGGGCTGCCTCCCAGTTGTCCCGCAGCGTGCCGGTGTTGAGGAAGGGGCGGTAGAAGCTGTTGCCGTTGCCTAAATATCCTTGGGTGATGCCTGCGACCAAGAGTCCGCCGGGCCGATGCAGGGACAGCGCTTTCTGGCCATTGGTGAGGCGCGTCTGCATCTGATCGGGGGAGAACCCGTTGATGCCGAAATCGTAGAGGCCGTCGAAGACCTCGAGGTTTTCGGCGAGGGTCTGCGCGCTGTTCCAAAGCGTGCCTTCGCCCATGGGTTGAACCAGCCAGTAGGCCTGTTGACCTTGTGCCCGCAAGGCGTCCAAGATGCCGCGCCACTCGCTCAGCAAACGCGGCCTGCTGTTGTAGATGAAGATCACGGGCTTGCCGTCGACGAGGCAGGTGTTAGGATGGTTGCCCCAGCGACGAAGATACGCGGCAAAGGCGCGGGCCATAGCGTCGGGCTCAGGCGTGGTGCTGTCAACGCAGATGGCGACTTTGAAAGGCGTTCCCTCAGCCGCCCGGAAGAAGCGGGCCATGGCATCCGCGTAGAAACTGTCTTGGCTGTTCTCGTGGATGATCAGGTCGACACAGAAGCCGTCAATGCCGTATTGCAGAGCTGTGCGGACTTGCAGTTTGGTGGCCTCGCCGACGCCCTCATCCGTTTGCGCATGACGTCCGAGCAGGCTGCGGTCGTTAAACTTTTGGAGGCTCCACAGGGGGTCCATAGCGGCGCGGTCATAACCGTTAACTTGGTCAAAACCCCAGCCGACATAGTGCGCCCAGCACATTTTTTGAGGCGCAGTCACTGCTGACGCGAAAAGGGGGGACAGAAGGGAAACGATCAGAAAGCAACACGGAATAGTATTCATGATAGTGACGCTTGCGCATCAGCGGTGCGAAGGACCGCAGCGGCGGGGATGGCGCCTTCGCGCAGGACGGTGAGGGTGCCGTCAGACTCCACCTTTGCGACTGTGCTGGCCACGCCGCCGGGTGAGACGCCGCCGTCGATCACGAGGTCGGCTTCAAGCCCCACGTTTTTCAGTGCGTCTACGGCGCTGGTCGCAGGCATCGCGCCGCTGAGGTTCGCGCTGGTGACACGCAGCGTGCCGCCGCAAGCCGCGAGCAGGGCGCGGGTGGCGTCGTGATCCGGCACGCGGAAGCCTTCGTATGTGTTGCCACAGGGCAACACGAGAGTGAGCGCGCCAGGCCAATAAGCGGCTGCGAGGCGCTGTGCGGCGGGCGGAAAGCTCGCGCCGAACGCGGTCACGGCTGCTGCGTCTGACGCGAGCAGGGCGATGGGTTTGCCGGTGGGACGGCCTTTGATGGTGCAGATGCGGGCGACGGCAGAGGTGCAGGAGGGGTGCGCGGCCATGCCGTAAACGGTGTCGGTGGGGATGACCGCCACGCCGCCGGCGCGCAGCAGGCGGGCGGCGGTTGCGAGCGTTTCTGGTGTCGGAGAAGGCATGGAAGATTTGTACCACACTTGAGATTGGGGCGCAAGGCGTGTAAGATAGCGGGCAACGAATCGGAACAGTGAACGGGTGGAATGAGTTTGAATCGTGAAACTGGAAACGGGCCGTGCGACGATAGGCCAGTATTCCACCATCCCACGCGATCTAGGGAGCTCGACATGAGTCAAACGGTTTTGGTCACGGGCGGCAGCGGATTTCTGGGCATCAACCTGATCCGGCATCTGCGAAGCAAGGGGGTTATGGACATCCGGTCAATCGATCTGGTGCCGTTCGACTATCCTGAAAAGGGTCAAGTCGATGCCTTGGTCGGAGACATCCGCGACATGGCGGCTCTGCGGCAGGTGATGAAGGGCGTGACATGGGTCATCCATACGGCGGCGGCCCTTCCCTTGTACCCGGAACACGACATCATGACCACCGATGTGGACGGTTCGCGGAATGTGATGGCGGCTGCGCTGGAGGCGGGCGTGGAGCGCGCTGTCATGATCTCTTCTACGGCGGTCTACGGGATTCCAGACCATCATCCGCTGTTGGAGAACGACAGGCTAATCGGCGTAGGCCCTTATGGCAAAGCCAAGATCATGGCGGAGGAGGTCTGCCTCGGTTTCCGCAGGCAGGGGCTCTGCCTGCCAATCATCCGCCCCAAGTCGTTCATCGGCCCTGAGCGGCTCGGTGTGTTCGCGCTTTTTTACGACTGGGCTTATACCGGACACGGGTTCCCCATGATCGGCAGCGGCAAGAACAGGTATCAGTTGATGGACGTGGAGGATCTGTGTGAGGCGATCTGGCTGACGCTGACGCTGGACAAGGCGGCTGTGAACGACACCTTTAACATCGGCGCGAAGGTGTTCACCACCATGCGTGAAGACTATCAGTCTGTACTCGACGATGCGGGTCACGGCAAGAAGATACGGGGCCTCCCGGCGACTCCGGTGATTTGGACCCTGCGCTTCTTGGAGATGTTGCATCTCTCGCCGCTCTACAAGTGGGTATACGAGACCGCGGCCGAGGACTCGTTCGTGAGCATCGAAAAAGCCGAGCGCATCTTGGGCTACGCGCCGAAGTACTCCAACAAGGAGGCGTTGGTGCGTAACTACCGTTGGTATGTGGCGAATCTCGACAGCTTCAAGAATGCCTCAGGCATCTCGCACCGCGTGCCGTGGAAGCAAGGTGTCCTGCGACTCGCGAAGTGGTTCTTCTGAGGAGGATTTGAAACTGGAAACTGGAAGCACGAAACGGTTTGCTCTATGGCGAAGTGTCCTGGGACTCTGCCTTTTTTCAGCTTGTGCGGCGGCCTCAGACGGCCGCCGTCTCATGAGCCCAGACGGCACGGTGTCTGCCGCTCTGTCGGTCGATGCGGCGGGCCAACTGGGCTATAGCGTTACGTTCCGAGGCAAAGAGGTCGTGGCACCGTCGCCGATCGGCTTGACTCTCGACGGCATTGATCTGGGCAAAGTGAAGTCGCTGACAGCGGTGAACGTGCGCGAGGTGCATGAGCGCTTTCCGGTGCGCGGGGTTCACTCCGAAGCGCGGAACGATGCGCTGGTGGCGCTTTTCACGGTGACTCCGCGCAAAGGCGAGCCCTACGGCGTGCAGGTGTCAGTGGCTAACGAAGGGTTCGCGTGGCGCTTCCTCGTATCCGACAAGGGAAAACGGCGCGTGAACGCTGAGACTGCCTGCTGGCGGCTGCCGTCTGAGAGTCGCGTGTGGTTCGGAGAGAGACGGTCGGATTGGAAACTCAAAAGCTATGCGGGCGAGTGGATCAGCGCGCCGCTGCGCGATCTGCATGCGGCCTCGCCGCAGGGGCCGGTTCAGACCATGCCGCTCGTGGCAGAACTGCCGGAAGGGCGCGGGTATGCGGTGGTGACAGAGGCGGCGCTGTTCAAGTACAGTGGCCTGCGGCTCGAGGCGCGGTCCGACGGTTCGCTGTGCGGTTGTTTCACCGAGAAAGACGGGTTCGCGGTCGATGGCCGCATCGTGACGCCGTGGCGCGTGGTGTTGCTGGCGCCGACACTCGACGCCCTGGTGAACAGCGACCTGGTCGCCAGCCTTGCCCCGCCGCCCGATCCGGCGCTTTTCGAGTCGGCCGACTGGACGCAAGGTGGGCGGAGCGTCTGGAGCTGGTGGCAAGGAGACTCCGGCTACATGAATGTGGCGAGCGAGAAGCAGGTGATCGATGGTGCCGCGCGGCTGAAGTTCGAGTTCACGACCTTGGATGAGGGCTGGGAGTCGTGGACGAACGCCTGGGATGTGCTGAAAGAGGTGTGCGAGTATGCAAAGACGAACAACGTGCGCGTGTTCGTGTGGAAGCACTCCAAGGAGCTGAATTTCCCGACGAACGACTTTGCGGTGCTGCGGGGCTTTCTAGATCGGGTGCGGGATGCGGGCGCTGTGGGGGTGAAGATCGACTTCATGAACAGCGAGGCGTTCAATCTGATCGGATTCGATGAGCGGGCGCTGCGCGAGGCCGCCCTGCGGAGGCTGCTGGTGGATTTCCATGGCTGCCAGAAGCCGTCGGGTGAGAGCCGCACCTATCCCAACGAAGTGACGCGCGAAGGCGTGCGAGGCATGGAGCTCAACCGAATCACCGACGGGTATTTGAAAAAGCAGCGCGAAAAGGGGGTGGATTTCAGCAAGCGGCCGTATGTGCCGGGCGGGGAGAACCAGGATATTCCGGCCTCGCACAACGCGGCCTTGCCTTTCACGCGCTGCGTGGTCGGTCCTGCAGACTACACGCCGGTCGGCTTCTCTCGGCCGGGCGACACGACTTGGACGCATCAGATGGCGAGCGCCTACCTCATCACCTCGCCGCTACTGGTGATGGCTGAGCATCCGCAGCGGCTGTTTGACGAACCTCGTCTGGCGAATGTGATTCCTTTCTTGGAGACGATTCCTGTATCGTGGGACGAAACGCGGGTGCTGGAGGGTAGCCGCATCGGCGAGCTGGCGGCGTTCGCCCGGCGCAAAGGAGATGTATGGTATGTGGCCGTCGTGAACGGGACGCCGAACTTGAAACTGTTTTCATTTGTGCCGTTTTTTACTGGTTGGCGTCAGGTGCGACTGTCGCAGCTGACGGATGTCTCAGGGAACGCAGCGGACATCGCGTTCTCAACCCGCACAATCGCGGGGCGTGCGTCGCTGATCGTCACGTTGGAGCCGTGTGGCGGGTTCGTTGCGAAGTTGGAGCGGGAGTAGGTGGATGAGCTTTCCAAATACAAAGACACGAAGACGCCAAGAGGAAATATCTGAAGCGTTTACCTCCTCTGTGTCTTCGAGTCTTTGTGGTGAACGTATCAGTGGTTTTCGGCTAGGCCGGACCAGGGTGTGCTAGGTGGTTGAGGTGGAGGCGCGAGAGCGTCAGAATAGGACTGGAATGTCGCGTACGGATTTGTCGGTAGAACTCGCAGACGAGATTCGCAAACGGGTCTTTGGCGAGCCGGGTTTCATGAAGGTCACGCAGGTGGTGCGGCGGGGCGGCGGCACGTTCCGCGTCGGCCTGCGTCCGGTCGTTATCAAGGGCGAGAAGCTCTATCAGGGGGAGATGACCGACGAAGGGCAGACCTCGGTCAAGAACTTCGACCTGGAGGCGGCGCGGAAGGGGCTGGAGGATATGCTGGAGCAGACCGGCCCGCGCGAATTGCACCTGATCACGGCGTCGGGCGACCTGCATGTGCGTGTCACCAAGAAGGGCAAGGCGTTGGAGGCGCGCAGCGCGAAGCTGGAGCGTGCGGTGGACGAGACGCCCGCGCATGACCGCGTGAAGCAGCAGCCGCTGACGTCGTTCGAGTCAGTCGCTCTATTGAAGGCGATTGAGATTGCAGATGCGGATGGACGCATCAAACCTTCGATGCGCGGCAAGTACGATCAGGTGAACGAGTTTCTGAAAATGATCGATTCGGTGCTCGCCGAGAAGCCAGAGAAGACGCTGAACATCGTGGACTGCGGCTGCGGCAGGGCCTACCTGACCCTGGCCGTGTACTTCTACCTGTCTCAGTCGCGCGGCTTCGACGTGCGCGTGTGCGGCATCGACCGCAAGGCCGATGTGATCGCCACGGCGCGCAAATTGGCGCAGAATCTGGACGTGTCCAATCATGTGACCTTCATCGAGGGGGACATTGCGACGAGCGAGCCGGGATTCGAGCCGGACATGATGCTGAGCCTGCATGCGTGCGATACAGCCACCGACGAGGCGCTGGCACGCGGCATTGAATGGAAGTGCCGCTACCTGCTCAGCGTACCGTGCTGTCAGCACGAGTTGCACAAGACTTTGAAGGAAGGCGGACCGATGCAGGCGGTGATGCGACACGGCATTTTGCGCGAGCGGCTGGCGGACTTGCTGACCGATACGTTTCGGGCGCAGATTCTGCGGGTACTGGGCTTCCGCGTGAATGTGGTGGAGTTCGTCTCGGCCGAAGCTACGGCGCGGAACATTCTGCTCAAGGCCGAATTCTGCGTCAAACCGGGACAGGCGCCGGCGGTCAGCGAATATCTCGAGCTGCGCGATTTCTGGAAGGTCACGCCGTGGTTCGAGACGCGCATGGAGCGGCTGATGGGCAAGTACCTGAAGCGCTACTGAGAAAGCATCAGGGTTTCGGTGCCGGGAGCGCGCCCAAGCGCAACACCTCGTCGGCGGGCAGCACTTTAAGGTCGCCGGGAAGACAGGTGTCGGCGATCTCGCATGCGACCTTGAACAGGAAATCGTCCTTTTTCTTGAGGGTGAAGGCCACTTTCAAGAGGTGGTCGCCTGGGGCGAGCGCCGCATTCCCCCATGTTCCGCGCTGGATGTCGGTGCCGATGCGCGTGCCGTCGACGGTCAGTTGGATGGGGCCCTCGAAATCGAACCGTAGCGGTGTCGGACGGATGACCCGCAGCACGGCGAAGGCGACGGCGGTTGACCCGGTCGGGCTGGAGCCGAGAAGCGAGGCCAGGCTCATGGCGCCGTGTACGTTGGCGTTGGTCGCCGGTTGCCATGCTTGGCCGTTGGATGCGACCCACTGGCAGATGCGGTTCTGGGTGAGCGTGCGGAGCGCGGTGCGGCAGGTCAGCGACCAGCCTTCACCGCTGTAGGTGACGCTTGCAGGCAGACGGAAGAACCCCTTCGCACCTGCGGGTGCGGCGATAGGAACGTCGATCGGCGTGATCGTGCCTGGCGCGAGGCGCACCGGCGAAACGCGGGGAAACTGCCAGCCGGGAATTGCCCCGAAGGCGATTGAGCAGGCGGTATCTGGCGCGGTCGGCGACACGCCCGCCTGAAAGCGCACATTCGCTTCGGCGGCGCCCAGCGCTGCGAGCAGGCGCGTCATGCCGTTGTCCCAGCTCTGGATGCGGAGCGAGGTGCCCAGCAGGGACTCGGCGACCCGCTGGTCGTAGACAGCGGCGGGCGCACTGGCGGCGGACAGGGTTTGCAGCGCCTGAACGAGGATGGCGCGTGCAGCCGCATCAGCCTGAGGATCTGTCATGCGGGTTTTGGCGGCTGCGTCTGCGAGCCGCTTCTTCAGAGCGCGCCAGGCTGCAGGCGTGCGGTTGCCCAGCGCGGCCTCAGCGCCTGCGAGCAGGGTCAGCACGCGTTCGGCCGGGTGCATGGTTGCCTGTTGCCGCGCGACCTCGTCCAGCGGCTCGTCGACATTCTCGAAACAGTTGCCGCGCAGGACGACGCTGTCCGCGTGCCTGCTGCCGACGGAGAGCCCGGTGTCGGCGTTCTTGACCGTGCAGTTCTCGATGACCCCGTTGGCGCTCGTCAAGGCAACGCGGGCGTTGCTGTGCAGGATGCCGCGCCGGATCACGCAGGAGCGGGTCAGCGTGAGGTTGTTGCCGTGGTCGAGGATCTCCATGACTGAGTCTTTCGGCGGAATGTCGTTGTGGGGGCCGCGGTAGCCGTTGCCTTCCATGATCTGGTTGTCGAGAAACTGCACGAACCAGAGCGGGATGATGCCGTGGTAGTCCATGCCGAAGCCGAGGAAACCGCCCGAGCGGGCGCAGCGGTTGCGGGCGAGTACGCCGTCCGTGAGGCCGCCGTAAAGCTGGATGGCGATGGAGGAGTCCTGCGTGTCGTTGTCCACGTAGAGCAGGTGTCTCCGCTCAGCGGCGACCACGAAGAGCGACGTCGCGTCCGGCTTGATGGACCAGGGCCGGTCGATGGTCGCCACGTCGTTGGTCAGCGCGGTGATGGTGCGGGTCTGTCCCGCGCCGCGGCCCTCGACGAGCTGGATGTCCTGGCCTACCCAGTAGGCCGGCCCGTAGCGGTACGAGGGCTTCTCGCTGCCGAAGTCGAGCGGCATGCGCGTGCCGTCGCACGGCGAGTGAACCAGTCCGCGGAATGCGGTGCGTGCGCCGTCGTGCGTGATGCTCTCGCGGTTGTTAGTGAAAAGGTCGTGCTGGCGGTTGCCGCTCCAGAAGAGGTTGCGGCAGACCGGCGCAATACTGTAGGTGCAGTTGTAGGCGTCGTTGTTCTCGAAAACAACCTTGTCGCCGCCGACGACAGCCCAGCCCGAGCCATTGATGCGGCAGTCGGCGATGCGCAGATGCTCGGCCTCGAGCACGAAATAGAGGGTTGTAGAGCCCTCTTTGGAGCAGAAGATGTCGCAGTCCTCGACGCGCACGAAGCGGGCGTCGCGGATCACGAGGCCCGTGCCGCGCAAGTAGGCGCGCTTTTCATACTCGTCTGTATTTTTGATCAAGTATTGGTCGATAATGAGCTTGAGGCGGACGCGGCGCAGCGTGATATCGTGCGCGGTCGCATCCTCGAGCCGGGTGCCTCCGGCCAGCTCGTGCTTGCCTGCGGACTCGTTCTTGCAGACGATGCCGTTGCGGTATTTGCCGGAGTGGATGAAGAGGTCTTCGATGCCGAAGGCGCTGGTGCCTTCGATGAGGTTTTCGGGGGGCTCCTCACAGTCAGGCCAGTAGAGCTCCGTAGTTTCGCGAGACTCGCCGCGGAACAGCGTGCGCTCAGGGATCTGCAGCGTGCCGTTGCACTGGAAGCGCCCGCGCGGCAGGTACACCGTGCCGCCGCCGTTGGTGGCCGCCATCGCAAGTGCTGCCTGCAAGGCCAGGGTGTCGTCCAAACCGTCGTTTGGGATCGCGCCGAATTTTGTCACGTCGAACCGGTCTTTTTTCCAGATCTCCTGAGCAGGTTTGACGGTCATGTGACCTGCCTTGCGCCACCCGTCCCGTCCGCCGTTACCGTTGTGGACATAAACGGAATAAGCGTCGGCAGGCAGGTTGTCTGGAAGTGCGGCGTCGAGTGACCAGACGTCCTTTTTAGTCAGTCTCAGTTCGGTGTTCCGCTTTTCCAAGTCGGAGCAGAGCACCACACGCGCTTGGGTGTTGCCGTCGAGACAACGCCCGAAAAGGCGCAGCCAGCCGCCGGGCGAGGCGGCTTCGCCCTGATCGCCATGCAACCACCACACTTCGGGCGCGTTCAGCACGAACGGTTCAGAAGCCGCGCCCGTGCCGGACACGATGCGGCAGGCGGCGAGTCCTGCGGCCAGATCGGAGGGGTATTCGAAGCAGACGCCGGTCTCTGTGACCTTGACCGGAATCACGCGGACCGCCTTGCTGAATTCGGGGACAGAGGCGGAAACAGGCTCTTTCGATGTGCGGTTTTGGAGCCCCGTCACTTCGACGACTGGATTGGAGCCCCACGCACCGCCGTGGACTTGGACGAGTTCGCCCGGCGCGACAGGCGCGGACCACCAGACCACGGCGGGGGTCTCCTGTGCGACGGCAGGGAGAGAGAGAAGGGTAGCGGCTAGTACGGCTTTTACTTGCATCATAGAAGACTCCTGAAAAGACACTAGTTCTCACCACCAAGACCAAAAAGCAGGCTTTAGTGTGCTTGGTGTCTTGGTGGTGGGATGCGTCACTCCGTGAGCCAGACCCAGGAATGGATCAGCCAGCGGCCGGTGTAGGCGTCACGGATGACGGTGACTGCGGCGCGCTGGTCCGCTACCACGATCGGGTTCGCCTCGGTTGAGGCGGGAGAGACCGTCTGCGCAGCGACGATGATCACGTAGATGTTCTGGCGGAAGGAAACCTTGTCGACGAGGCCGCGCATGACGTCTTCCATGTAATCGTGCTTGTAGTAAGTGTTCGATTCTTTTTTCGCCGCAAAGTCTAAGCTCAGGTGGGCCAACGCATTCGTTGACAGGTCAGGCAGCATGTCGGCGAAGCAGGTCCAGCCGGGGCGGCCGTTGATGTCCTCGTCTCCCGCGTAGCCGTAGTAGGTAGCTGTCCTGAGCAGCGTGTTCGTCCAGTTAGCTGTCAGTAGAGCGGCTTCCTCATCCGTTTCATTCAACGGGAAGGCGTGCTCATCAGTGACACCAGTGAGTCCGATGTCGTTCGTCCAGCCCATGGGAATGTCTTTCAGAATCTTCCGGATCACACCTTCATAGGTTGTGTTGGCTTGAATCAAGCCGTACATCGGGGCGTTGGTCGACGCGATGGTGAAGCGGTCGAGCGTAGCCGCGCCGACACGGGTCGAAAAGTCGATGGTGTCGCGCGCGGGGAGGTCGGGCCGGTGGAGCCTGTTGTATTCCTTCGCGTCGAGATCGACGGTGATGTGGCCCAGTTCGCCGATCGACTGGAACGGCGCGTCCGCGTGGATGAACGGCAGCTCGGAGACGCCCGGCATGGTCGCTGTGAGTGCGCCAGTTACGGAAAGGGGCGACTCGTTGGTGGCGCCGAAAGTGTTGTTAGCTTTGTACCATGCGGACACTGCGCTAGCGTCGCTATACCACGCGTTGATCCGCGGATCAGCCACACTAAAGGAGGCTTCTTCCGTCCATTCCATCACGCTGATGGAGTTTCCCTCTTCGGTGAGGAGGGCCTCATCCACGGCCTCGAAGCCCTCGTTCTCTGATGTCGCAGACACGTTCTTCTCTTTGACGGCAACCAATGGCCGTATCCACGTGCTCAGCGTGGCACCGAGTGATTTGTCGCCCAGCGGGTAGAAGAGAAGGCTTCCCGTGCTGAGTCCGGTGTTCTCGTTCACGGTCTTCTTGTAAAGGGGGAAGCAGACCAGCGTGTCCGTATTCGTGACAACACAGAAACCGTGCTTATTAAACTCGAGCCGCTTGCCTCCGTCTTTTGGATAGTAATCAGGCGGGAAGGGCCCCACAGCGATTTTGGAGGCGGGCAGGCTCTGTTGACGGACCGTCATGGAGCCGTCGATGAGGCTGCCATTGTCGTCGGAGGTAATGTCTTCCAGCCGGTTTGTCAGGAGGATGGTCACCACGGGGAAGTAGTTGGATGCCGTGGCATAATAGTTGGTCACCTCTTCGGGCGTCATGTTGGTGTCGGCGGGCGCGTATTCGTAAATCAGCCCGGTAAAGGGATTGTTGGTCGCAATGAGCCCGGTGTCGGGATCGGTGAAGACCCACACCATGCCGGCTGCGAGCCCTGTCGCGATCGGGAACAGGTTGGTTTCGTTGAAGGCGCTCGGGTTTTCAATGACTGACATGAGCTGGAAATCGGTGCGGATCTTGGACCAGAACACAGAATTAGTGAGCGAATCTGGGTTGTTCAGGAGATCGTCGTTTAAGATATTGATATAGAGCTCTGCCACCGTGGGGTCGTCGAGCCCGTAGTAGTCCGCAAGGTCGCTTGCTGACCAACTGGAGTTCGTGGTGGTCGAAAGGTCTCCTTTGTTCGTGTAGACGCCGATGTAAACGCGCAGCTCATCTCCGCTGTTCAAGTCGCCGGGGATGGGACGAGGAACGAAGGGATGCCAGACCTCGACAGCGGCGGCGTAGAGGTTGCTTGGAATGATGGGATCCAGCGGCGCATCTTCCGAGTTGTACTGCCTGAACAAATCGTTTTTAAGCTTTTCGATTGCGTCGCTGAATACGGCGTCGCTATTGCCACTCTCGTCGGTGCATTTGAACACTTGGGCTTCGTTGATGAGCGGGACGTCCTCAATGCCGTAGTCCGCGCGGGAGGCGATCTCCACGCCGGGATAAGAGATGACGGGCACGCGCGACGGGCTCATGTAGTTGGCGATGTTCCAGGCGACTTTCTGCACGCTGCCGAGGGTGACGTCCGGCTGTGACCCCATGGCTCTGTCGGCAGCCGCCAGTTCGTTGGTGACGGGCTTCAGCCAACGCGACTCAAACAGTCGGGTGGCTTTCACGCGCCCGTTCTTTGTCGGATCGAAGAAGTTGGTGATGGAGTTGATGTTGAATTTGTTGGTGATGGAAAACTCCCTGTATCCCAAGCTGGGGTGGACGCCGTTGTACTGCGGATAGAGCGGCATCGCGGTGGGGCCTGGATCATATGAGAGCACGCCGATATCAGCGAGTTCGTTCGCGGTAGAGCCGGCGGCGTTGACCAGATCCTGCCGGGTAAAGAAGGCGCGGGCGACGTGCTGCGTGGCGGATCGGAGCGCCTTCTGATCATCGAAATCGTACGTGTGGGCGTCGATGAAGCCGGAGCAGTTGAGGACTGCGAAACTGACGCGCGCTTCGTCATGGATGGGGATCCAGCCGCTGAGCAGGGGCCGTAGGGTGCTTCCCAGCCGGTTGGTCAGCGCAGGGGGGAGGAGTCGGCGGACTTCATCCGTCAAGAGGTCGACGGTGTGCGCCTGATCGTTGGTGACGGGGACAAGCAGGATGTCTTGGGTCTGGTAGTCGATCTGCGATGATATCCGGTTCTCGGTATCGTAGTCCTTGCTGTACCACCTGCCGACCGGCGAAACCCTGCGGCGTTTACCGTCAGCGGACAAAGTGGCGCTGGAAATGGCGGTGTAGTTGGAGGCGATCATGGCCTCGTCAGTGAATTGCAGGGCACGTGTGAGGGCAACGTCGAGCGCTTGCCGTGCGACGGTTTTGTCCCGGTGGTGCTTGGCCGAAAGGCTCTGATGGCGTGCGGTCAGAAGGAAGGTCACAACCATCACGCTCAGAACGGTCAGGACGCCGAGAGTCACTAACAGAGTGGCCCCTCTGCGCGTGTGGCGTGTGGCCCGGGCGAGACGCCCGTGCCACAGGAGTCTAAAGGAATTGGCGCTTATCATGGCAACCTCGATGCCTGCGCGGCGGGCAGTGTGATTCGCCGGGTCATGTAGTTGGTCTTGCTGGTGCTGTTGGCCCAGTCATTCTTGTCAACGTAGGCGATGAGAATGTCCAAGAAATCGGGCAGGTCAGCGAGCCTGACGGAATTGACCGGAAGGTAATAAACGGGTGCTTGCGAAGCTGTCGTCGAGCTATTTCTCAGAGGCTGATAGACAAGGGGTGCAAACTCGACGATGGCAGAGGAGAGTATGTTTGACGGAGTTTGAATGGCGGTAACCGTGTTTTCGAACAGCTCCAATTGGTTGTTCAGGTCCGGTGGATCGGTGCGCATTGTTTCGGCCTGAACAGGCCGGGTGTAACGTGAAAGACCATTGGTTGTTAGGCTGTAGGCAACGAATTCCATTGAAAGCTGTTTCGGGTCTGTCATATCTGTGGGGGAAAGCATCTTGATGAAATAGAGCCCGATTTGGTCGACATTCGATAGGTTACCTTTTGTTGAAACCCGAAACAAGGGTTCTGGGTCGGTGGCCGAGGTTGAAGAGGGGGGGGGGTACTCCCCGAGTTTAGCGATCTTGGGGCGACGGCGCATGTCAGGTCCGTCGCGATCATGTCGAGCGCCTGCCGCACCTTCTGCATGTCGCGGTTCTTGTTCGCCGAGCGCGTCCAGATATCGGTCGCCGAGTTGAGGGCGATGAGCAGCGTGCCGAGGATGATGATGAAAAGCGCAAGAGCTGAAACCAATTCGAGCACGGTGAGCCCAGCCCGACGGTTAGACCGACGGAAGGAGGCGTGAGAAACGAGCCGTGAGGAGGTGAGGGGACGGGAGATTTTCATGGCAGGCCCCCCGTGTAGGTGAGCACCGTCGAGTAGGTCCGTTCGTCCGCGCCGCTCTGAAGTGTGCCGGGGTGGACCCTGAGTGTGACATCGATCTGGCCGCGTTCATAGGCTTCGTAAACCTGTACAGGGTTTGCCAGGTTGACACCATTGAGATTGAGCGTGAGCGTGTAGACCGGGTTCCATTTGATTTCTGTGACGGCGGTTGCGGGCATCAAGTCGTGGGTGCCCACGGCGATACCGATCGCCTGACCGTCGCTGGAAATCTCCGGCATGGGAGGGAGGTAGAGCGATGTTTGCGCCGATTGAGACAGGAACGCGAGCCAGTAGACCCACCAGTCGTACAGCGGCACCTTGCGGGCTGCGAGTTCGGCGTTCTTGGCCTTGAGCGTCGCGAAGACCGTGTCGGCAAACACGACGCAGCGGGTTTCGTTCGCGGTGTCGCCGCCGGCTTTGATCCCGTGCCGGGCGAGGCCGAAGATGCCCAGCAGGCCGAGGCTGATGGCGAGCAGAGCCAGTGCGGTCTCGACCAGCGTGAAGCCGGTTTTGTGGCGGGGATTCATCGCGGGTAATCCTCAGCGTTGCGCTTTGTTACAGTGGGGGTGCCGTTCACGGGGTCGATGTCGACTTGGTAAATGATGCTGGGCGTTTGGCCGATGCCGCGCATCTTGCGCGAGACGACGAACAGGCGGAGTTGACCCGCAGTTTGCGGATTGCAGGCTTTGCCGCTGGGAAGGAAGACGAAACGGTCCGAGGCGTCTGTCTCATCTTGAAGGGGGACCCGCCTGACCAGCCAGGCATTGCCGGGAAGTCGCTGTGCGGAATCCAAGAGCTGTGCCGGATTGGCCTCGGCTGCCGCCGACAGCGTCAGGTTCGTCGCGGCAGCGAGGCTGGCCTCTCTGGCAAGTTGGTACACGGATATTTTCTTGATGCCGTTCGTGGTGTCGGTGCCTGTCAAATAGCTGAAACTCACGGGAATGCGCTGGGTGACGGCGTACTCGCGAGCGTGCTCTAATGCGGCCTCGACAATCTCGGCGCTGCCACGTACGGCTTGGGCGTCACCCCACCCGTGGAACGAGCCAAGCGTGACGGCCAGCACGATGCCGATGATGGTGATCACGGCCAGAAGCTCGAAAAGGGTGAATCCGCAGCACTTGTTCATTGAACCCCCGCGCTGAAAATGAGGTTGGTCTTCTCGGCTCCCAGCGAGAGCGCGAACGCGGTCAGGTTCGAAACAGAGAGGCGTTGGATCAAAACGTTGTCTTGGTTTTTGAACTCTTGGGTGAAGGTCGTCGCCGGGTTTAGCCCCATGACGACGATGTACTGATTGCCCCAGGGGTCGGGCAGCGAAGCTTTGGAAGGTGCCTGCTCATCCGCAAGTTCAATGAAGTGGATGCGCTGGGGGTTGAGCGGGTTCAGGTTTTTTGCGTCGTAGTCTTTATGGAAGGGGAGCAGGGAGCGGTAGAGGGTGTTGTCTGTGACGTAGTTGGTTTCCTTCTTGGTTCCGTCGTGGAGTGTGACGGTGACCGTGAACCACATGTTGCTGTACTTCGAGACCAGCGGCCAGTTGAGGGTCGTGTTTTCGAAGGCGTCATTATTGCGTTGCAACTGGTTCCCCGACTCCTTGATCATGCCAGGCCAGTAGCCGTAGACGTTCTTATACTCGATCACAGCTTGGGCGAGCGCGGTCGCCTCGACTTTGGCGCGGGCCTTCAGCGCGGCCTTGCGTGCGTTGTGGAACACAGGCAGGAGGATCGACAGCAGAATGGAGAGCACGCCGATCACGATCATGAGTTCGATGACGGTGAACCCGGGCCGAAACGGGGAGGCGTCTCTGCCCAGGGAGGCGGATACGGCTCGCTGCAAGGGTGTTGTGGTGCTTATGCGCATGAACCGGTGTTTGCCTGTTCTACTTCGCGTTGAACGTGTCCCAGCTGCCCAGGACTTCGTCCACGGCGGTCTGCGAGCCGTTGTTCTGTCCGGACACAGGGGTGCCTGGTATGACAGTCCAGACTGCGACTGTCTTGAAAACGTTGGTTTGGAAGCTGGGAACCGTGCTGTCGCTGATTTGAAGTTGGCTGTCGTTGTTGAGGTCGAACAACACCTTATACTGCCGCGTCTCCGCTGCGCCCGAAGAGAGCCGGAACGGGTTAATGGGGACACTTTGGCTGTTCATGCGCGCGAACTCGATGAATGGGATGCGGTCAGGGTTGGCCTCTTTTACCGATGCCAAATCACCGTCTGTGATTGTGCCTTGAAGCATCTTCGCCGCGCTCGCGTCGATAATGAAGCCGTTGTCACCTCCCGATGGGGCTGGAGCCAAAGGGGTTGCGGCATTGAAGAAGGCGGTCGGCGGCCAGTCGTGGTAATGAGCGTAGTATTGCTTAAGGCCGGCCTCGATGTTTTTCACCTCGGTGTAGGCGACGGCCCGGCGGCTGAACTTGCGGGCGCGCTCGAGCGATCCGTAGAGAAGGCCGAGCAACACGCTGATGATCGAAATGACGATCAGCATCTCGATCAGGGTGAAGGCGCGGCGAGATGGCGACAGGCGGCAGGAAACAGGAAACGCGAATCGTCTCACGCGAAGACGCGGAGGTGCGGAGGGTGTGAACGGCGAAAGATTTTCTTGGGTTGAGTGCATGGAGTTAGGGCTCGAAGTAGAGGTCGTCGGTGTTGGGGTCATCGGACGCGGTCGCTCCGTCTGGGAAAAGGGCCGATTCGCCGCTGTTTTTTGTGTATGAGTGCTTCGCGTTGGGACCGCAGGAAAGCAATTCATAAGCGTTCGTGGTCGACTGATAGAAATAGAGCGTCCCCCACGGATCGACCGTTTTGAGCGTCTTGGACGCCAGTGCGCAGAACGGGTACTTGGTGCCGTTTGAAAGGGTGACGGCGTATTGGGCAGTGGAATCGGTCGAAGCCAGCCAGACGAGGTTAGACTCCATATGGCCAGAGAGTGCATAGGGGTCAGGGTACATGCCGAATTTCAGATACCAGGCGTTCAGGGTTTCGTGCCACTCGCCCAGCTCTGCTTGGGCGTGGCGGAGCTTGACGACCTCGTTGACGTGGCGGCTGAGACCCAGCACCAGCGCCAGCAAGACGGTCACGATGCCCATCACCACGCCGAGCTCGATCAAGGTCATGCCGGAGCGTTTCTTTCCCGAGTGCCGAGTGCCGGGTGCCGAATGTCGGGAAGAGGCCGGGGTCATTTCGGCGCTCGACGCCCGACCCTCGACATTCGGGATAAACGCGACGTTCGGGATTGGGCGGCGGGAGTTCATTTTATTCTTCCATGCGTCCGGCAACACGCAACACCTCTTCGACCGAGGTGCGGCCTTCGATCACGCGCAGCCAGCCGTCTTGGCGCAGCGTAACCATGCCTTCTTTCATGGCCAGATCCTTGATGATGTTGGCGGGCTTTCGGTCGACGACCAAGGCGCGGAGCGGGTCGGACATGATCATCACTTCGTTGATAGCGTTGCGGCCGCGGTAGCCGGTGAACCCGCAGGAGGGGCACCCGTGCCCCGTGAAGAACTCCGCCTCGCCGATGCGATCTGGATACTGCGCTGCCATTTCACTGACGAGCGCCGCAGGGGGCATGTAGGGGTCACGGCAGTTCTTGCAGACGCGGCGCACGAGGCGCTGGGCCACGATGCCTTCGACACACGAGGCGATCAGGTAGGGCTCCACGCCCATGTCGGTGAGTCGCGTGACGGCGCTGGGCGCGTCGTTGGTGTGCAGCGTGCTGAGCACCAAGTGACCTGTTAGCGAGGAACGGATGGCGATATCGGCGGTCTCCGAGTCGCGGATTTCGCCGATGAGGATTACGTCTGGGTCATGGCGCAATATGGAGCGCAGGATCGAGGCGAAGGTGAGGCCGATCTTGCTGTGTACCTGCACCTGGCTGATGCCGGCCATCTGGTACTCGACCGGGTCTTCTACGGTGATGATTTTCGTGCCGACTTGGTTGAGGCGCGCGAGCAGCGCGTAGAGCGTGGTGGTCTTGCCCGAGCCGGTGGGGCCGGTCATCAGAATCACGCCGTGCGGCAACTCGGTGAGCTTGGCGATCTTCGGCAATTGGTTGGGTGAGAGGCCTAGCTGGTCGAGGTCGATCTTGGTTGTGCCGCGGTTGAGGATACGCAGACAGCAAGTTTCGCCCCAGCCGGTCGGAAGGACGGACACGCGCAGATCGTAGTCGTTGGTGCCGCACCGCACCTTGATGCGTCCATCGTGAGGTTTGCGGTGCTCCGCGATGTCCATGGCCGCCATGATTTTGACAGAGGAACTGACGGCGTTGCGCAACTTCTCGACGCCTTTGGGCAGAGGGATCTCCTGAAGGATGCCGTCGATACGGCAGCGGAGTCGCAAGGTGTTTTCGAACGGCTCGATGTGGATGTCGGTGCAATCCATTCGGATGGCTTCGGCGATGATGAGGTTGATGAACCGAACCATGCCGGTCTCTTGGGACTGGACGTTGATGTCCTCGTTCTCCTCGAGCTGCGGCATCGCCTCGGCTTCAAGAATGAGCTGGTCGATCGTGTCGGCGCCGAGGCCGTAGAAGTGGGTGAGCGACATGGCGACATCGCCCTCGGGGCAGAGCACGAAGTCAATGCCCGCGTCGAGCACCATGCGCAGGCCATCGACGGTGGTCAGCGAGGGCACGCGGCTGGAGGCCAGCAACAGGATGCCGTTCTGGAAGGTGAGCGGCACAATCCGGTGGCGCAGCGCAACCTTGGAGCTGACCTTCTCGATCGCCTCCTGCTCGATTTTGAAATCGCCGATGTTGTGGAAGGGGATGCCGCTGACCGCTGCGAACGCTTTCAGAAGATCGGCCTCATTGATGATCGACTCTTGGAGCAACAGGCGGTCGATCCCTTGCAACGTGAGAGAGGCTCGGCCTTGGAGCTCGCCGAGTTTCTCGATGGTCAGGAGCCCTTGGTCAACGAGCCGTTGGGTGACCTCGGTGACAAGGTCATCGGTGTAATAGCGGAGATGGCGGTCGGGGTCGATCATAGAGAGGGTTCAGGGTTCGGGGTGTATGGTTCAGGAAACTGAACCGAAAAACGGTTTAGAGATGAGGTTCCGGGGCTTTCTGCTGGGCCACCTTTTTCTGAGCGGCCTTCTCTTGTCCAGCTTTCTGCTGGACCGCTTTGTTGGCTACACCGGGCTTGGCTACACCGGGCTTGGCGGCACCTGGCTTAGCGCCGGCGGCGGGCTTGGCTCCGGCACCAGGCTTGACGCCGGCGGCGGGCTTAGCTCCAGCGGCGGGCTTGGCTGTCGCCGGCACTTTCTTGGGCGGGTTCTTGTCTGGCTCTGCGGCGAGTTCGACGGAGCCACCAATCGGCAGCGTGCGGGTCGTCCCGTCAGGAAAACGGATCTGGGCCTCATGCACGTTGGCGTCTAGCATATCCACACCGTGAATCTGTTTGCCGGTGTCGTAGAAAACGGTGGTGTTGTTGGCGGAGTCGTAGAACATGGCTGCCCGCTTGCCGTCCGGGCGCTGGAAAAAGCCCATAAAGGTGAGCTTGGGGATAATCATGGCCTGTCCGTCTGGTCCTGTGAGGGCGCCGGGAACCGTGTCTTTCTTGCGGAGGTGAGCGAACGGGTCTTCTTTTTTAGCTCCAGAGGTAGAAGAGATGCCTGCAGCGGCATTCTGTGCTGCCCTGAGGGCTTTGAGGAATGCGGTGCGCTCCGTCTCGTTAGTGAAGATGGCCTCGATGGTCGGACGGAACGGGTCAACAGGGATGGCGAGGGCTTCGGTGGCGAGTTGGTTAGAGACGAAGTCGAGGGTGCTCATGGGGCTCGCCGGGATGAGCTCGGGCAGCTTGCCGTGGGCACCGTCCTTGAGTTGTTCGCGCGGGTGTATGATCATCCAGCCGCACCAGAGCGACACGCAAAAGAAGAAGAGTGTCGCCATCAGGCAGAACGCCTTGGCGTTCAGGTGCATCACCCATTTCCACAGTTTGTCCATTCTGAAGATCCTTAGGTAAGAGCGTGTTCAGGGTTCGGGGTCGGAATATCCAATATCCAGCAAGGAATAGCGAGTGATGCAGCCACGTGTTGGAGATTGGACGGTCCTTGTTGGTTATTGGTTACTCGAAGAGAAGGGCGGAGAGGATGGCTTTCACCCGCAGCTTAGAATCGAACGTGGGGCCCGATTCGATGCGGATGTTCCGGAAAGCGAAAACCTGGTTTTCTTCGAAAACAGACTGAAAGAACGTGTAGAGGTGCTCGAAGTCCACATCGCATTCGATGCGCACGGGGTACTCTTCAAAAATCTTCCGTCCCTTTTTGTCCGTGTGTTGCACCGGCGACAGCGGGTAGATCTCCACGAGCCGCTGGATCTGGCGATCGAGGGTGAGATCCGCGAGCTTCTCCACAGCCTTGAGCTGCAGCATGCGCACACGGATCGCATCACCGCTGGCAACAGATTCATCGAGCCCGAGTTCTGTGGGCATGAGCTGAATCTTCAACTCGCCGGATTTGACCTGTAGGCGCTGCCTGATCTCGTACAACTGAACCTTGTAGTCGATGCGGTTGACTTCCGTCTTCTGCATGACCGTCTGGTTCGGAAAGGTTGCAAGGCGCTCGGCGATGCGCGACCACTCGTTGGAGAGGGCACGCAGGTTGGCCGACTCGTGATCGGCGATCGCCTGCATGTTGGTGATGGAGAGGCTGGCGTACCGGCTGCCCTCGAGTTGTTCGCGCACCATGCGGTTCTGCTCCGCCAGTTCGCGTTGCGGCAAAAGGACGTAGTTCACGGTGAGAAAGGCGCTGACGAGAACGAAAATCAGAATCAGCGCCACCTGCATGCGCTCCGTCTTCAGAAAATGAAGGGAGATTCTCTTCATGGGCGTTTCACCTCGATTTCGATCACGAACCGGCGGAAGTTGGGAACTTTCTCTGCCTCAAGTTCCGGGATGCCGGTCGGGGACAAGACCTGGTCGTCGCTGCGCAAGTCGACGCGCGCGATTTCCGGTGAGGTCTTGAGGCGGTCGATCATTTCGCGCACGCTTTTAAGGCTGGGATTGGGCGTATAGCCTTCCACGATGAAAACCGACTTCAGCGGATCGACCAGATCCTTCTTGACTGCCGGCTCCTTTTTGTCGGACGCCGCGGGTGTTGCGGTGGCCGCTGGGCGGATAGTGCGGAAGAGTGAGAAGGGGTTGCGCACTGCGGCCTGCGGGGTGGTCGCGGCGGTGTCGACGTTCTGCTCTTTCGGGTTATAGATCTTTTCGTCGCAGAACAGCGTAATCCAGTCGTTGGGGTCGACCGTCGACGCCACGAGCGAAAGCATCTCCCGTGCGAGAGGGCCGTTCATGAGCAGGCTGGTCAAAGGCAGCGAGTTGGTGAGCGCCTGCGCCCCGAGATTTTTCAGCTCCTGGATGCGTTTGTCGATCTGCTCGCGCCGATGGAGCTGTTCGCGCTCCTCATCGAGCTGGACGCCATCGCGTTTCAGCAGGTAGACGCCGGTGCCGGAGTAGAGGGCCATGGCTCCCGTCAGCAGGACAGCAGCGACGATCCACCACGGTTTCTTTGAGCGGAAGATGACCTCGTCCTTGAGGTCGCCGGGAAGGAGTGAGAGGTAGGTCGATCCCGCTTTCAGCGCGGTGACCGCAAGCCCGAAGGCGAGGTCGTAGGTGCCGATGTAGGGGCGGTAGGACTCGGGCACGCTCGGCAGCTCGTTGGAGAGGATGACGGGCGTGGCCAGCTTGGCGGCGAGGTACTCCTTGAGCCCTTTGAGCTGCGCTCCGCCACCGGTGATGACGAGGCGGGTGGGAGTGAATTTGCGGTCTTGGAATTGGCTGCGATAAACGCCCATACAGGCGTTGAACTGGGAGATCCAGCGGTCGGCTGCGCCGCGAAGATTCTCAAAGCAGGCGTCTGTCTCGCGCAGACCGTAGTCCGCATGCTTGCGGACCTCGGCTTGGACAGGAGGAAGCCCCGTGGCTTGGGTGACGGCTTCCGTGAAGAGCTTTCCGCCGACCGGCAGGGAGCGTGCGAACAGCAAACCCTTCTTGAGACCAATGGCGACTTCGGTTTGGCTGTGACCGATATTGACGTAGCACCACGGCTCCTCGTGATCGCCTGAGAACGTTTCGATGGCGTTGTGAAGGGCGACTGGGGCGGCGATCAGGTCGAAGGGCCGGACGTGGTTGAGTGACGCGTCATGGATCGCCTTGTTGATCGCGGACGGGCGGGCCATCGACATGATGTAGCGCCGCACGCCCAATTCGAAGGAGGGTTCAAAGGCGAACACGTCGTGCGCCATCTCGTCGCCGGCCATCTCGCTGAACTGGGCGATGTCCATGGCGGCGATCTGCTCGGGCGTGCGCGGATCGGTGTGCATGATGCGTCCGCTCTGGAAGACGGTCTGGGATCCTGGCAGGGCGACGACGCAGAACTGCTTGGCGATCCCGAGATTGTCGATCCACGAACTGATGAGCGCGTGCGGCTCCTCCTCGTCCAGAGGCAGCGCGAAGGGCTCGACGCGCGTGACTGTTGGCGTGGTGCCGTGCATTTGGACCCACACCGCGCGCACGGAGCGTGTGCCGACATCGATGGCGATGATTTGTTTTGTTCGCGACATAAGAAGAAGGGTTCGGGGTTCAGGGTTCGGAAGAGGGGCGGCATGCAGCCGCCCGTACACAGTCGGACGGGGCGTTAGGGGGCTGGAGCGGGAACTGGAGCGGGAACTGGAGCCGGCGTGGCCTTGGGCGGCTCCGCGGGTGCCGCTGCAGGAGCGGGAACCGCCAAGACGGCCGGGACGGCAGGTGCTGTCGCCGTAGGCTGGGCGACGGCGGCCTCCTTCAGGATGTTGGGAACTTTTGCGCCAGCGGGAACGGCGACACCGTACCGCTCGAGGTCGTTCAGCGGAATCAGCTCTTCGCCGGAATCGCTGATGAGTGTGGCGGTCACGAAGATGAGGACGTTCTTGGTGGTGGCCGTCTTCTGTTCTGTCTTGAACAGGTAACCGATCCAGGGCAGTTTGGCGAACCAGGGCGTTCCGGATTCAGTGACCGATTTGGAGTCATCCGCAAGGCCTCCCAAAACCACGGTCTCGCCGCTGCGCACGACGGCTTCTGTTTCGATATACTGACGGGAAAGGATGGGGAGCTTGAGCGTCGGCGGCTTGTTTGTGCTCGAAGCGGAACTGGCCAGGCTGCTCAGGGGATACTCTTCCCAGGCATCGATATGGCTGATCTCTGGGCGCAACACCAAATTGATGGCGGACAGATCCGAGCCGACGCTGGGCGTGACTAGCAGCGAATAGCCGGTCTCGACGACGACGGGGCGGTCATAGTTATAGGTGACGTTGTCGCGGGAGTTGTTGTTGTTGACACTGGAGCCGCTGGTCATGATGCTGGTTTCGACCTGCTCGAAATAGGAGTTGTCCTGCCCCACTCGGAAACTGGCATCCCGGTTGTTCAGAGTGGTCACGCGCGGCGCGACGATCGTCCGGCTCTTCCCCGACGATTCGAGAGCCTTGAGCACCGCTTGCAGCTGGGAGTTGCCCAGGAGGAACTGCCACGTGACGTTTGCGCCGGCCACACTGTCGAACTTTGCGTCAGCGCCTTTCAGGAAACTGGATGAGGCGTGCCCTGGGCTGTTGATCAGCCAGTCGATGCCGAGTTCACGCAGGTCGGATACCGTGGTGGTGATGAAGCGCGCTTCGATCAGCACTTGGAGAGGCCGGACGTCCATTGCCGTGATCATGTCTTCGACCAGCGCCAGATTTTCGCGCGTGTTTCTGACCACGAGCGCGTGAACCTTGTCGTTGAACAGGAAGTCGGCGCCTTCGGGCTGCGGAACGAAACGTTCGATCGCCTCGAGCAGGCCGACCTTGCCCTCTTTCTTGCCTTTCTCATCCTTGGGTTGCAGGGGACTGGAGCTGTTGCCGCTGCCGCGCTCCTCGGGTCCTTTGAAGAGGGAGACGCCGTGCGCCGACTTTCCGAGCTCAGAGCCGACCATGCCTTTTCTCAGACGATAGACGCGCGTCTCCAAGGGCACGCCTGTGGACTGCTCCTCTTTCGGCGTGACCCAGATGAGATTGTCGCCGACCGAGAAAGTGACGTTGAGGTTGCGCCCGATATAATCAAGGATCTCGATGAGCGGCGTCTTTTCGGCGTGGATGGTCAGCGTTTTGGGGCTGATCTCGCTGTCGGCGATGATGTTGATGTTCTCCGACTGGCCGATCTGGGCGATGATGGCGTTGATGTCGGCATTGACCAGATGGACGCTGACGGGGTTCGCGAGCACTTTCTGCATCGCGGTCGGAGCGGTGCGCAGCGGGGCGTTCTCACCGACCACATTCAGTGTTTTCCGGTACGTGTCAGGCGGGATGCCGAACCGCTTGGCGTCGGCGGCGTCCATGGTTACACCGTGCTCCGTTTTTCTTTCGGCATCGGCCATGCGCTCTTCGGCGAGCTTCTGGGTGAGGCGCTGCTGGAGGTCGGAAAGGCCTGCGGCTTCGGGATTTTTCTTGGAGATGTCGATGCAGGCGCTGATGGTCTCCGCGAGGCGGTTGCTAGCGAAGAGCGCTTCGGCCGCAGCCACTTCAGGTGCGGTCGGCGGCGGTGACACGGGCTCGGGTTTGGGCGCGTTCCAGCTGGTACAGCCCGTGAGTGCGGCCAGTGCGGTGGCCATCATGAAGCAACGATAGACAGGGTGCATGTTTTTCATAGGAGGAGGTGTTGTGAGGATGGAATGATGAAAAGGTGTGTTGGAAGCTCGAGACTGGCTGCCGGAGATTGGGTGAATGGAAGTTTTCATACGCGCACTCATTGTATCAGGTTTCGGGTTGAACGCACTAACGCACGTCTCCAAGGTTTATTGCTGGGTTGCTTCGCCGGGATAGATGGTGCCTTCCCACCAGGTCGGGCCGACGAAGACGTTGCCCGCATAGGCTACATTGATCGTAATATAGTCCCTCTTGGTGGTTCCAGACTTGGTGCCGCTGCCGGTGTTCTGCCAACAGATGACCTTTTGATCGCGGAAGTGGTGGAAACAACGGACGATGGGTATTCGGGATGCACTGTATGGCATCTGCAGCCCGTTGACCATGTTCGCCTGATCGCCATAGCGGAGCTGGATGTTCTTGAAGTCGGCCATGGTTTTGATCGTTGTTCCGCTCGGGAGCGCGGTGCCCCCATACCAGCCGGAATTGGCCGACGCGACAGAGAACTCGTAAAAGTAACTGCAGCACTGGATCGCCTGGTTGCGCGTGGTGGCAGGGTTGTTCACATTGTCCCAATAGGACGCTTGGTCGGCCGAATTGCCAGAGTCTTTGATCAGCGTGACCAGGTCGCTGGGGCGGGGGCGGTCGCGCCCACCGTTCTTGTCAGCCCGGCAGATGTAAAGGCCGCGGTCATCGACATAGTCGGGGTAGAGGTTGGAGATCCAGTTCGGCGTTAGGTTGTCATGCTCGCCTCGGTAGATGGTGAGGGCCACGCCGAACTGGCGCAGGTTGGACTTGCAGTTTGCTTGGCGAGCCTGCTTATACCCTGACTGCACTGAGACGACGAGGGCGGAACCCAGAATGCCGATGATGACGATCACCACGAGGAGCTCCAAAAGCGTGAAGCCAGATCGCCTCACGCAGGGCGACACGTCTGCGACTGCACCCGGTTGTGAGTGTGGCTGGCGCACTGTCAATAACCTGCTGGTCTGTAGGGCACGCTTTTGGCATGATGTCTGCGACGAATTCCTATAGCGGGCTGTTACGCCCGCTTGGCCGCATGTGACGTATTCTGATGTGATGACGCTATCCATTCTCTATCTGTTTCGCAGAAATCATGCCAAAACAGGTGCGTGCGGCGCAAGGATGAAGCGAGTGTTTTTAAACGGAAAGCGCGTTCGGCGCAACGGATTTGGACAGGGACATTAAGACGCATGGATACTGAAGTATGCAGCTCTCCGCGATTGGGGGCTCTCTGGCTGCGTTGTTCGCAACGCAGGGCGGAGGGAGCACCTTCCGTGAATGGATGCGAGGACGCGGGTGCCGCTCCGAACCGGGCACGCCCGCTTGGCCGCACCGTTTCTGTGGCAGGGACGGTTCCCCGAACCGTCCGCCGACGCCTCGGGGAGGCCTCCCCGCCTTGGATTGTATCCCCTTCCCATTTAAGAAGCGTTGCCGGACTCCTCATCTCGTTCGGACTCGCGTTTGCCGCTTTCGCGCAGGAGCCTGCGGGGGTGAAGCCCAAGCCGGTCTGGAATGTGCCAGAGGCTCCGTGCCGTCTGATGGTGGAGAAGGAGCAGGACGACTTCTTTCTGGTTCAAATTCCAGCCTTCGTCTCGGCAAAGCCGGTCTCGGCGGTGCGGGTCTTCGAGTCGGCCAACGAAGTCGCCGTCCGCGTGGTCTGGACGGATACGAACGCTGTCACGGTGTTGATCGACGCACGCGGGGCACGGCATGCCCAATCGGTCAAGATTTACCCTGTTCCGGGCGACAAGCCGGTTGTGGCAGGCGCTTCGCCGCTGATCGACCCAACCCCTCTGCGGGGCTGCGCGCGCCGCACGGCGGGCATGGACTTTCCTGCGACGCTGGCGGATGTGAAAACCTTGGAAACGCGCTGCGACACAAAGCCGGAGTGGTTCACGGTTGAGGACTTCAATAAGCTCGGATCAACCTTCAAGGGGTGGTTCAAAGGGGATTGGACTCGCAAAAGCCACCTGGTTGATTTGCAGACGTGGCTGTTTGTTCCCTCCGACGGCAAGTACCTGTTTGGGTTGGCCGGGGTTGCTCCAGCCTGGTTGCTGTTGGACGGCGCGTCGGTGCTGATCCATCCGGCGGGCCAGCCATACGACGCTTGGACGGCAGGCGGTGAGCTGCCGCTGAAGGCCGGGCTCCGCCGCCTGCAGGTGCGGACGGTGTGCCGTCAGGAGATCGACACCGGTGTGGCATGGAAGCGAGTCGGCGAGCAGGGCGTCGCCACCAACGTGGTCATGGTTACAGGGGGCGACCTGCGCGTCGGAAGATGGGAGTGGCGTGAGCGGCGCGTGCATCCGTTTGCGACAGCCGTGAGCGGCAAGGCCTATCGCTTCACCGGCGTGAACGACGTGTTTGTGCCGTTCACCCTGAAGGACGAAACCTCGTGTTGGGGCACCAACTTTATGGTCCGCTGGGAGATCGGCAACCGGAAGGTCGGCGAGGGCGAATCGGTTGCGGTGACGCTCCACTCCTCCGAGTTGCCCGCGCGGTTGGGGGTGCGGGCGCGGGCGGCCACAGGAGAGGAGGGCGTTTACGAGACTCAGTTGTCCTATGAGGGGCCGGTGTGGTCGGAATACGAGATATCCTCGCGCGTCACAGGGGTTCCTGCCGCCTGCTATGCGGATGACCGCGTGCAGCCGATTATCCGTATCCGCACGTCAGCCGATGACGGACTGGTCTACGAGCTGGCTTCCGAGATCGTTTGGACGACAGGCAAAAGCGACAGCCGGGTGGATGCGCTTACGACCGACAAAGGGTGGGCGAGGGTCTACCTCAGCGAGTTTGAGGCGGGGGGAGTGTCGCGTGTGATTTGGACGCTCCGTCACGCAGGCATGGAGATCAGCCACGGCCGAGCGGAATTTATGCGCGAGCCGTTCGCTGCGCTACCTGATACGGTCTCCGGCGAGTCGCTCAAGGCGGGGGACTCGTTCGTTGTGTTGGTCGCTTCCAAAGCGTCGCGCGGTGATCCGGCTGCCCCGCGTGCGGTTGAGGGGACGAACGCTGTCGTGTTTCTGGACGGTTTTGTCTATGGCGCCTCCCCGGCCGGCGGCCGCCGGCCGCCGAATTGGCGGGTGGTAGACATGCAGGCCATCGAGCAGGACGAGGCCTCTTCGGGCATGTCGCTGCTGCTGCCTTTTGTGGCTTTGAGGGATCTGCTGCCCGCTTCTGCGATTGTGCTTGCGCCATCGTTTCTGGGGGTGAGCCGCGAGGGGGGGACGGCGGACTTCGAACGCCGGCTGGCGGCTCTGACGGGTCTGCTGTCGGGTCCCGCCTGCGGTCGGCCGCGGGTCTTGCTGGTGGTGCCGCCAGCTTTCGATGTCTTGTCCGGGTGCGGGTGTGTGGCGGGCGACACGCCCTGCATGCATGCGGCGGCAGCCCGAAAATATGCGGAGACCGTGGTGCGGGTAGCGGATTCGCACGGTGTGGAGACGGTTGATCTGTTCACGGCGTTTCGCACCGCTGGCAAGGACTCACCCCTGGTAAGGAACGGTGCGTTGACTGCTGAAGGGGTGTCTCTGGCCGAGTCGCTGATCGAAAAGAAGCTGGCGATTTCAGCTGACAACGACTAGCTAGGTCATGGCGAACAAGGGATGCTTGATATGAACGATCCGACTCAATTCGTTGCGGGGTGGGGAACGCTCTCGCTGATCAACGCAGGCCTTGCGCAGAGCAAAGGCCGGAACGGACTGCTCTGGTGGTTTCTGTCCCTGTTTCTGGGCCCAATAGCGACCTTCCTCATCGTCATCTTCGACCGAGCGTGAACGGTAGGAGAACGGTCGGAAGTTGCCCATCCCGAGACGGGTTCACTTCGCCGCTTCGGGTGACGACGTCTGTTGCGCCCTCTCACCGTGAGGCTGCACGTGCGGACTTGCCGCAGCTTGGGAGTGCCTCCTGAAGAACTCCCAGAGAACATCGGTGGCCTTGATTTTATCGGAGCGTTTGCCGACCATGAGCTCGGGCAACAGGCTTTTACCGCCAGCCCACGTGTGGCCGAGGCCCTCGACGGTGATGAATACAACCTCGGCGTTGTCGCGGCTGGAACTGCGGATTTCTGTTCTGACGCCGTTCGTTTCGCAGACGCGCGTCGGCGTTTCCGGGCAACCGAGAGCGAGAGCCCATTTCAGGATCGAATCATGCACAGGCGGTTTGTTTTTCTCGCGGATCCGGGGGCTTGCACCGGTGCCGAATTTCGGCAGGCCGCCGGCGAGAGGATTGAGCGGGTCTTCGCCGCCTGCGATGTAGCACATCGGAACGGGGCACTGCAAATTGTTCGGCTCGACCCAACATGTCCCTGCCACAGGCGCGACGGCGGCGATGCGACAAGACAGTTCTGCGCCGGCGCGGAAGGCCATGGAGGCACCGTTAGAAAAGCCGGTAAAATAGATCCGCTGTGCGTCTACGGCGAAGGTTGCGAGCAAGGAATCGAGCATCGCATTGAGGAACCCGACATCATCCACGTGATTTTGCCCGTGGTCGAAACGTTCCGAGCCGTCGTTCCATAGTTGCGGGTTTCTGGCGAAGTGGCCAGGCTTTGTTGGGTCTGCGGGCGTGGCATTGGGGAAAACCGCAAGGAACCCGGCTTCATCCGCTTTTGTGTCCCACCCCGTTTCGGTCGCGGCACCCTGACTCCTTCCGCCGCCGCCGTGGAGCATCACGACAGCGGGCATGGATGTCTTGCCATCGTAACTTGGCGGAACATGGACAGTGTAAGTGCGGTCGAGGTTGCCGAAGCGGTTTGTGAATGTGTGGTTGCCGGGGGTTGCAGGCCTGTCGTTGGAGACCGCTCGGAGCGCGCTGGCGGACAGTCCGAACACGATGACAGATAGCACATGCAGCTGCGTTGCTTTCACCATTCAGCCTCGTTTGGGCGGATGCGCACATTGGAAATGTGATGACCGCTGTCCCGTGGTACACGCAAGGAGGCGTCTGCGTTACAGGAAAACGAAAAACAACGGACGGCGGCGGTTTTGCGGCCAACGCGCGTTCACCGGTTGCGGTAAGGGCTTCGGTGAGATAGAATCAAATCATGAAACGGACATGTTTGCTTTTCACGGGGGTTTGCGTTGCGGCATTGACGGCCTCGGCGCAACTGGGTGCGGAGTTGATCGCCAACGGCGATTTCGCGAAACTCGATGGGCAGGGGTGGGCCGTCGGCTGGCCGCACGGCCGGAGCGCGCGCATCGAGAAGGATGCGGCGGGCAACCGACTCGTGCTCGAAGGCGCGGGCACATCGGTCAGCCTGAGGATACCTCTGAAGCCGGAGTACGGGCAGCTTAAACTTTCCATGAAGATGAAGGTGACGAATGTGACGCTCGGCAAGGAGAGCTGGCAGACCGGACGGCTCGCGATGTCCTTCCATAATGCGGCCGGCGCACGCATCGGCGCGTGGCCGGAGGTGTTCGGCATGGTCGGCACCAAGGACTGGCAGACGTGCGAGCGCCTCTTTCCTGTGCCGCCCGAGGCGGTTTCGCTGAGTTTCAACCCGTGCAATCTCGGCACCACGGGTACGGTGGAGTTCCGCGGCATCTCGCTCACCGTCAGCCATGTCCGGGCGCTCGTCAAGGCTGACGCGCCGCTGCCGCCCGGCGCCGAGAAAGATCCTTGGAGCATCGCAGACGCGTGGCGACAGACGACAACGACACGAGAGAAGATCTGCCTCAATGGCCTTTGGGGTTTCCGCCCGGTGCAGATGAAGGAGGCTACGGCGTCTGTGCCTGCGGTCGGCGACTGCTGGGGCTGGTTCAAGATTCCAGGAATCTGGCCGGACGCCGCGTGGGAGTTCGATGGCGGAGCACAGCAAGTCTGGCTCGCCCCGTGGCTTGAGGAGCGGGGCGGGTGCAAGGCGTTCGAGCAGGCTTGGTATAAGCGGCGTATCACGGTGCCACAGGCTTGGCAGGGTCGGCGCGTCACGCTCGACTTCACGATGCTGCAGTCACACGTGCGAGCTTTCGTGGATGGTGTCACATGCGGCGAACTGTGGTATCCCGGCGGCGAGTTGGATCTGACGGGCCAGCTGAAGCCGGGAGTTGAACACGAACTGGCGCTGCTGGTGACCGCGCGTCCGTTGACTGCCGAACGCAACGCGTTCATGGCTCCAGACCGGGTCGTCACCGACAAGGCGAGCGTCAAACTTAAGGGCATTACGGGTGACCTTTTCCTGTGCGCGATGCCTGCTGCAGGGCGTTTGGTTGATGCGCAGGTCGTCACCTCGGTCCGCGACAAGACGGTGACTTTTGCGGCCGAGTCGGCGGGGCTCGGAAAAGGACCATGCCACCTGCGGGCGGTCGTGAGCGGGTGTGGCGACGCAAACCGCGTGTTCGCCTCTGAGACGCTGACACCAGACGCTGCAGGAGTGTTGCGCTTCACCGCACCTTGGGCGGATGCAAAGCTGTGGAGCACAGACACGCCTCAGAACCGCTATGCCGTGGCACTGACGCTGACGTCCGGTACGGGCGAGACGCTCGATGCGCTGACGCCCGTGGCTTTCGGCTTTCGCGAGATACGCATCGCGGGACGCGACTTCCTGCTGAACGGCACGCCGATCCATCTGCGCGCGCTGTTCAACGCCTCAGCAAACGGCAAGGCGGACAAGGCGACTACAGCGGCGGCGAGCGAGCTGTGTCACCGCATGGCACAGTACGGCTTCAACGCCCTGATCGGAGGGAACTACGACTTCACGCCCGGTTCGGTTAGTTATCTGGACGGGCTGCTGGAGGCCTGTGACACGACAGGCATGCTGATGGCGTTTTCGCTGCCACACATGAAGGACTTCGGCAACAAGCTGCAAGACCCAGTGACGGCTGAGCGCTACCGCGAGCAGACGGCTTGGCTGATCCGCAGGGCACGCAACCACCCTTCAGTTATTTTCTATGCGATGAACCACAATGCGACCGGATATTACGGCGACCAAAACCCGATGAAGATCGACGGCGTGTATGAGATCCCGGAGGTCGAATCGTCCAAGAACGCTTGGTGGGAGCGCAACCGCAAGCAGGCGCGTATCACGGACGCCATTGCCAAGGCCATCGACCCCACGCGGCCGGTGTACCATCATCAGTCGGGCAATTTGGGCGACCTGCACACGGTGAACTGCTATCTCAACTGGGCGCCGATTCAGGAGCGCAGCGACTGGACGGAGCACTGGGCGACGCAGGGCGTGAAGCCGCTCTTCTTTGTGGAGTGGGGCCTGCCTCACATTTCGAGCTGGTCGAGTTACCGCGGGCCGCAGTTCATCTGGCGGTGCGAGGCGTTCCAGAGCCTATGGGCTGCCGAGTTCGCGGCTCAGTTCTGGGGCGATGCGGCCTACTGCGACGACGCGGCGGCTATCCAAGCGCTTGACCATGAAGAGAGGCTGTGGGCCACAGGAAAACCGTTCTCGTGGAGCACGCTCAACCAGCCGTTGCGCGGCCTGTCGCAGAACTATTCGGGCGTGCAGGCGCGGTTCGCGGACGACAACTGGCGCTCGCACCGTACCTGGGGCGTGTCAGCCATGCTGCCGTGGGATCAGGGTGATTTTTGGAACCGCATAACAGAGACACCGACGGTCGAAGTGAAGGATGCGCTCAAGAACCTCAAGTGTCCGGGCATCGCTCCCGACCACGTTTCCTCAGGCAAGCAGTTCGTCGATGATCCGGGGGTGCCGGAGGCGTTCACGCCTTCATCCATGGGGAAGACTCTGCTGCGGTGGAACATGCCCGACTGCGCGTTCATTGGCGGACCTGCCGACGCATTCACATCGAAGGATCACCTCTTCGCGCCGGGCGCGGCGGTCACGAAGAGCCTCGTGATTCTCAATGACCGCCGGCGTGCTCAAACCATAGCGTGGACATGGCGGCTGTGGCAGAAGGGCGAAAAGCTGCTGGAGAAGAACGGCAGCGTCGAGGTGTCCGCCGGCGGCAAGGCGGTTGTTCCGGTGTCGTTCACGTTTCCGAAGAAGGCCAAGGACGGCGCGGACTACCGGCTGACCGCGGTGTTCGATTTCGGCAACCGCGTGACGCAGGCGGACGAACTTGCGCTGCGGGCTGTAAAGGCTCCGCTGAGACCGGCGCTGAAAAAGCCGGTGCTGCTCTACGATCCGCACGGCTTGACGGGCGCGTTGTTCGACCGGTTGCAGGTGCCTTACGCGAAATTCGATGGCAGTCGCGAGCCAGGTGAGGACGCGACCGTGGTGATCGGTCGCGAAGCTCTGGACGAGAAGGGGCTTCCATGGCTGGCTAAAATCTCCGAAGGCATGCGGGTGCTGGTCTTCGAGCAGCGCGCGGCGGTGCTCGAGGGACTGCTCGGTTTCCGCATCGCCGAACGCGGTTCCCGCGCGCTCTTTCCGCGCTTTGCGCATTCGGCCACACAGGGATTCGATGCAACGTGTTTCCGTGATTGGTCGGGTTCATCCACCCTGCTGCCGCCTCATCTGGAGGGCTTGCCAGAAGCCGAGACGCATGATCCGCAATGGAAGTGGTGCGGGTTTCAAAACACCCGTGTGTGGCGCTGCGGCAGCCGCGGCAACGTGGCGTCGGTGCTGATCGAGAAGCCCGCGCGCGGCGATTGGCGCGCGCTGGTCGACGGCGAGTTCGACATGCAATATGCGGCGCTGCTGGAGACGGTCGAAGGGCGCGGGCGCGCGATCTTCTGTCAGTTGGATGTGACCGGACGCACGGTGAGCGATCCCATGGCGGATCGGCTGGTGGTTAATCTGCTGGGCTCTCTCGAGGGCGCGCAAACTGAACCCCCATGCGCGACGGTGTGTGTCGGCGGCGGCGCGTGCGAATGTCTGCTGCGGCAGCTCTGTAATGGATTCGACACGAGTGAACACCAGCTGGGCGCAGTCCTTGGACACTCCAAATCTATGCAGCAGCACGCGAATGACTCCACTAACCGAAGCACCCGCATCACACTCACCTCCCGGCACCGATATGCGCAACGCAGATGTGCTATGATGCCAGGGTGCACTCCCCAGCTTTAGCACATGGGTAGTTCAACTTAGAACGGTTCGGCGGCCTAGCTCCGCTGTCTCTTTCCCACTGCGAAGATCAAAGGTACACGGCTGTAAAGTCTTGCAATGCAAAAGAGCAGAAAATAAACACCGCTGTACCGGGTCATGTTCGCGTTGAGCCCAGAAATCCACGTCTGAACCACAGGTGACATCACTCCGGTGAGGCTCCGTGTGACCTGACCACGAA
>Ga0118677_10002557_pt1 | contig 36255 bp, 20 predicted proteins | sample AliMusrvi5mmetaG_FD_86154 | JGI IMG/M metagenome (GOLD analysis project Ga0118677, IMG submission 86154)
AGACAGCCACCGCCGCCCACTCCCAAGGAACAGGACATGGTCCAGCAGGACCCCGTCACCGATGACGAACCGCCGCCGGACAACTCTCCACCCGAAGCCGCCCCCGTCGATCTGAGCACCAACATCGCGGGCAATGGCCCTGACATGGGACTCACCCGGGGCTCTGGCAGCCACAACATCGGCGGCACAGGCCACCGGGGCGGCAGCAAGTTCGGTTGGTATGCCGCCAAGGTGCAGTCTTCTATTGCCGAGGCCCTGCGCCGCAATCCGGCCACCCGCAGTTCCACTTTGAGCCTGCAGGTGCGCATCTGGTCAGACGCCGACGGACGCATCACCCGCGCCCAGTTGGTCGGGACCACCGGCAATCCGACCGTAGACGATGCCATCAAAAACCAAGTCCTGACAGGATTCCAACTTCCGCAAGCCCCGCCTGCCGACATGCCCATGCCTATCAACATGCGCATCTCCGCCCACAAGGCCGCACTCTAACAATCGAAATATGACACGCACCCATTCATTCCTCTTTGCCGCTTTCCTTGGAACCTTCAGCCTGTTGCGAGCTGAAGAAGTCCCGGCGGGACCCGCCCCTCAGGATTCCGCGCCAGCCACCCCGGCATCCGCCGCCCCTTCTGAAAACGTCACCATCAATTTGATCAACCGCCTCGTCCAGAAAGGCACCCTGACCCAGGCCGAAGCTGCGGAATTGATCCAACAGGCCAATGCGGACGCCGCCAAGGCCGCTGCCGCCAAACAAGCCGCCGCGCTGCCGCCCGAACCCTCCCCTGAAGAGGAAACGCGCATCTCCTACATTCCCGATGTCGTGCGCAACCAGATGCGCGACCAGATCCAGCAGGAGCTCATGGCCCAAGCCGCACGGGAACACTGGAGTGAAAAAAACGCACCGGACTGGACCTCGAAATTCCGTCCCTTCGGTGACATCCGCGGCCGCTACGACAGCACACTCTTCCCATCTGGAAACGACAACACCGGTGCCTTCACCAATTTCTACTCCATCAACTCAGGCAACCCATACGACGCCTCCAGCACCCAGTATCCGCCGTCCTACAACGACAATCAGGACCGCAACCGCACCCGCCTGCGCGCCCGCTTCGGCACCGACATCCTGCTGGGTGATGGATTCAACGCAGGCGTGCGCCTGGCCACCGGCGATACCAACTCACCCACCTCCACCAACCAGACCCTCGGTGGATCGGGCGGCAATTTTTCCAAATACGCCGTCTGGCTGGACCGCGCCTTCATCAGCTATGACGCCGGTCCGGGCGACGGCGAGGAACTCACCCTCTTGTTAGGGCGTTTCGACAACCCGTTTTTCAGCACCGACATCCAATGGGACGACGACATCGGCTTTGACGGACTGGCGGTGCGCGGCAAGGTCAACCTCACCGACAAGGTCTCGACCTTTTTCTCGGGTGGATACTTTCCGGTCTACAACACCGACTTCAACTTCGCCTCCAACCAGCCTTCCAAGTTCGCCAGCAACGACAAATGGCTGGCGGCCGCACAGGCCGGCATCGACTGGAAAATCACCAGTGACCTGAGCGCCAAGTTCGCCGTCGCCTATTACGACTTCACCAACATCAGCGGCCAACTATCCGCCCCCTACACCCCGCTCTCCGCCAGTGACGCGGGCAGCACCGACTCCACCCGCCCCGGCTTCTCCCAGCGCGGCAACACCTACATGCCGCTGCGCGACATCCTGCCCACGGCCGCCAACGGCTACGGCACCACCAACCAATTCCAGTATTACGGCCTGGCCTCCCAGTTCCGCGATGTCACTCTAACCGCGAAGCTCGACTACGACCACTTTGATCCCATCCGCCTGTCCATCCTCGGAGAGGCCATCAAGAACGTCGCCTTCGACGCCTCCGCAGTGGCCGCGCGCGCTTACAGCGACGGGCGCGTCGGACGCACCATCAACAGCCTCAAGGATTTCCAGGGCGGGGACACCGCGTGGTTGCTGGCCTTTCAGTTGGGCAAGCCCACGCTGGAGAAGTTCGGCGACTGGCAGGCAAGCATTGGCTACCGCTACGTCGAGTCGGATGCCGTGGTGGATGGCTTCACCGACTCGGACTTCGGTGGCGGTGGCACCAACGTGCAGGGCTACACACTGGGCGGCACCTTCGCCCTCTCCTCCAACGTGCGCTGCGGCCTGCGCTGGATGAGCTCCAATGAAATCACCGGTCCGCCACTCAGCACCGACATCATCCAGCTTGATCTCAACGCCAAATTCTAACACAGTCATGAAATTCCTCACCCCCTTGCTTCTGGCCGTCCTCATGGTGGCGAACACCTCCCGTGCCGCCGAGGCCGCAGACCCCTCGCAGAAACTCCGCGAGCAACTGCGCGCCACCCTGCTGCAACTGCGCTCTTCCCAGACCGAGGCGGCCAATGCCCAGGCCGCCCAGGCCATTTCCGACGCCAAGGCCAAGGATCTCGACACCAAGGCCAAGGATCTCGAAAAACGCAATGCCAGTCTGGCAAAACAAAGCAACGCCGACAAAGCCGCCGCCGAGGAAACCATCGCCAAACTCAACAACCAGCTCGCCGAGCGTGACAAGCGCATCGCCCAATACAGCGAGGCGCTCGAAAAGTGGAAGAGCGGCTATCAGGAAGCCGCCGGCATCGCCCGCGCCAAGGAGGACGAACGCGCCAAACTCGCCTCGGAGGCCATCGTGCTCAAACGCACCGTCGCCGACCGCGAGGCCAAGAACATCGCGCTCTTCAACGTGTCCAATGAGATCCTCGACCGTTTTGCCAATTACGCGACAGGCAAGGCCATCGCCGCCCGTGAGCCCTTCATCGGCACCAGCCGCGTCAAGGTCGAGAACCTCGTTCAGGGCTACAAGGACAAGATCCTCGACAACCGCATCGCCGCTCCGGCCAAAAAGCCATAATCCTCGATGAGACTCCCAGCCATCCTCCTGCTTCTATCGGTATTCGCGCGGGCCGCCGAGCCCACCGCGGTGCTGGCCAAATCCGGAGACATCGAAATCCGCGCCGGGGAACTGCGCGAAATTGTCGCCGGGCTGGACGACGCGCAGCAGGCTGCGCTCGACAAGGACCCTGCGGCACTTGGTCAATATGTCCGCGCCTTGTTGATCCAGCGCCTGGTGCTCAAACAAGCCCTTGAGCAGAAGTGGGACCAGGAACCCAAGGTCATCGCCAAGCTGGTGCGTGCGCGCGAGACCGCGCTAACTGAAAGTTTTCTGGCGGCCAATTCCACGCCGGAAGCGGGCTATCCCACTGACTCCGAACTCACGGAAGCCTACGAGTCCAACAAGGAGAAATTCCTCTCCCCGCGCTCCTTGCAACTCGCCCAGATATTCGTCGCCTCTGACAAGTCCAAGCTGGAGTCCATCCTCAAACAACTCAAAGCCAAGGGTGCGGACTTCGCGGCCATCGCCAGTGCCAACAGCGAAGAGAGCGCCAGTGCCGCCAAAGGCGGCTCACTGGGTTGGCTGACCGAAGAACAGATCCAACCCGAGATCCGCGCGAAGCTTCCCAAGCTCACCCTGGGCACCGTCACCGAGCCCATCAAGCTCAAGGACGGCTGGCACATCCTCAAGGTGCTGGATATCCGCGAAGCCCACACCCCCGCACTCGAAGAGATCCGCGGGTCCCTGGCTGCCAAGCTGCGCAGCGAGCGCGTGCAGCTCAAGCAACGCGAGTATCTGGCCTCACTGGTCAAGAACGCCCCCGTGGCCATCAACGAAATCGAACTCTCCAAACTCCGGCCTTCCCCAGAGAAGACCGGAAACTGACAACTCCAGACTCCCCCTCATGAAGCCCAAGCCCCGTTATTTCCACGGCACCCCGCTCTTCGGAGCGGTGTTGCGCTGCGGCACGCCCGTGTTCATCGGCTTCACGGTGTTGGTCACCGGCCTGACCAGTGAGGCGGCCATCTTCGGCGGTCTATCCGGTGGACAAAGCACCGCATCCCAAGGGGCGGCAAGCGCCAACCCCACCGTGCCCGCCTCCGCCACGGCCGCGCGTGACAATGCCACGGCCATTCTCAACCGGACCAACACCGCCGTCGGCGCGGCGCTCGCCTTGCAGCAGGCCGCGCGGACTGCTGCGGCCAATGCCACCAATGCCGGGCAGACTCCGGGCCATCCGGGTGTGACCTTGCCGAACGTTCCTAACGGCCTTGGCACGGGTGGCCTCTATGCCACCGGCGGCAACACCAGCCCCAGCAGTTGGACCGGGGCTAACGCCCCCACCCAGACCTCCCCTGCGGCCGATGGCAGTGTCCAGGTCACCATCAAACAAACCACCCAGCAGGCGCTGCTCAACTGGGATAGCTTCAACGTCGGAAACAAGACCACCGTCACCTTTGATCAGACCGCCGGGAATGCCAATGTCGGCCAATGGATCGCCTTCAACAAGGTCAACGACCCGTCCGGCAACCCCACCCAGATCCTCGGCTCTATCAAGGCGGCCGGGCAGGTCTATATCATCAACCAGAACGGCATCATCTTCGGAGGCGCGAGCCAGGTCAACGTCCACAACCTCACCGCCTCATCCCTGCCCATCAACGACAACCTCGTCGCCAGCGGCTTGCTTAATAATCCAAGCAATCAATTTCTGTTCAACGGCCTAGGTCTGGGAAATATTGGCGATGTCACGGTGCAGGCCGGAGCGCAAATTTCATGCCCGGTCGGAGCCGATGGTAATGGTGGTCGTGTGATGCTTGCCGGAGCAAACGTGACGAATGCTGGAACCATTTCAACACCGGCCGGGCAAACGATACTCGCGGCAGGGCTGCAGATAGGGATTGCCGCGCACTCCAGTTCGGACCCATCTCTGCGTGGGCTTGATGTTTATGTGGGAGCCGTGGTGGATCCCGCGTCACTTTTAACACCCTACGCGGGGACCGTCTCGAATTCCGGTGTCATTAGCACCCCCAGGGCGGACGTGACCATCACTGGCAAGGCTGTTCAACAACTTGGCGTTATCGACAGCACAACTTCGGTTTCGCTCAACGGACGTATCGACCTGCTTGCAAATTTCGGAGCGGAGCCTAACGGAAATTACGCTGCGGACGGTACCAATGGAAATCCTTATCTCTATCAATCGACTGGCAGCGTGACCTTGGGCGCCAACAGTGTGACACGCATTTTGCCGGAATATGCCAGCTCAAACACCGTGGCTGGAACCGAACTCGCGCTGTCTTCCCAGATCTATCTTCAAGGGCGGACAATATATATGGGTAAGGGCGCTGAAATACTTGCACCGAATGCGCAAGTATCGTTTCAAGCTGGCAGTTGGGCAAGCCTGAGTACCGTCCCTTACTCCACATTCATCAATGATGGCGGTCAGGTATATCTAGACAATAATGCAGTGGTGAATCTTGCTGGCACCGTGGATGCCTCAGCATCCGTCCTGCAAAATCAGCTTGCGCTTGTTCTAAATGGTTCAGTGCTTTCTGCGGCTCCTCTTCAGAAGAATGGCACACTGCGAGGTGATCAGATCACCGTGGATATCAGTAAAACTGGAACCTATAATGGTAGCAATTGGGTGGGTACCCCCTTGGCGGATGTGAGCGGTTACGTCAGCTTGATCCAGCGTGATGTGGGTCAACTTACCACGGCTGGAGGAACACTTAATATCACCGCTGGATCCTCGGTGGTTGTCCGACAGGGGGCGACCATGGACGTTTCTGGTGGGTGGACTCAATTCACAGGCGCAGCAGTCCAAACCACGTATCTCGTGACTGGTGGTGGGCAGATTGTTAATATAGCAAATGCCACTCCAGATCAGGTGTATAAAGGAATTTACAACGGATCATTCACGGTGGCGAATTCCAAGTGGGGAGTTACTAATACCTATAGCAATTCTCTGGTGCCAGGCAGCTCGGTGTATGAGGCGGGATACCTTCAGGGCGCAAATGCAGGTGCCATTTCGATAAGTGCGCCTGCCCTGGCGCTGGATGGAACCCTTTTAGGAAACAAGATTGTGGGACCTTATCAGACTGGCTCTTCGGCAAGTGCCGGAAATGCTCCGAACTCAGCTTCTCTGACTTTGAAATTTCAGTCACAAACCATGACAGGAGTCGGAGTTCTGGCAACATACCCTTATCAGCCGAACGTGATTTTTAGTGACGGCGTGCAGCAGGTTGATCCTGGTCCATTTACTTTGGATGCCAATGGCGAACCAGCAGTTTTGCCCTCAAGCCGTAGCGCGACATCATATGTGTCACCCGCGCTGTTTTCTTCGAATGGCTTTGCCAACCTGACGGTGGAGAATGCCGGAGGGAATATCGAGCTTCTTGAAGGCGTTGCATTGAATGGCTCGCCTGGGGCGTCGCTCAGTCTGAAAGCCTCCAATATTGCTATCCTCGGCGGAATTACTGTTTCGGGAGGAAATCTTAATTTTACAGCGTATAACATATCGCCGTATGACGCTGCGTTGCTTTCAGTCAATTCGGCAATTCCATCTCCAGTGGCGGGGAGAGGTGTTTTCACTTTAGGTGCAAATGCCTCTATTAACACCTCCGGTCTGGTCATCAACGACCAGCAGGTGATTCTAGGTGAGGCAGCATTGCCAGTTTCACTGAACGGAGGGAGTGTTTCTATCCAAGCCTATCAGGCTAATCTGTCATCTGGAGGAGTGATTGATGTTTCCGGGGGGTATGAGATGAAATCTTCCAGCAAAGGAACATACGGAAATGCCGGAAGCATTACCGTGCAGGCCGGACAGGATCCTACGGTGTCTCCTGTTCTCGGCGGGGCGTTATCACTGGGTGCCACTTTGCGCGGTTATTCCGGAGGAGTTGGTGGCACACTTTCCATCCAGGCACCTCAAGTCCAAATCGGAGACGGTCCAAGTTCCTCCAATACCCTGTTGCTTAGCCCTGATTTTTTTAGCCAGGGCGGCTTTGACTCCTTCCAGATTTCCGGACTTGGTGGTGGGAGCACGCCCGCAGTGTTAGTCACGCCGGGAACTCTGGTAGCCCCTGTTCTCAGCAACTTCACTGCCACTCCCAGTCAGATTGATGGTAGCCCTGTGCTCTCGGTTATTCAGGAATCGTTAGGTGTTCGCAAGCCGGTCAATATCAGCTTGTCGGCACCCGGCGTTAAAGATCTGTCTGGTTCTCTATTAGTCCGGGGAGACGTTGTGGTCGGAGGAGGGGCTATTCTGCGTGCCGATCCGGGTGGGACGATCTCCATCAGTGGCAATACAGTTTCCATACTGGGTTCGGTTTATGCTCCTGGCGGGTCCATTACCGTTGCGGGTGGAGGGTCGACTTCGCTGGTCTTTAATGATGCGACACAGGCCCTAGCGACCACCTACCTTGGCCCTGCCGCGTTGCTCTCCACCGCAGGAACCACCGTGCTGCTTCCTGACGCGTTTAACCGCAGGATTGGATCTGTGCTTGCTGGCGGAAACATTACTATCACTGGAAACATAGCGGCGGCGGCAGGAGCTGTTCTTGATGCTTCGGGAACCAGTGGGGTTCTCGATCTGAGTCCATATGTTGCAAGCCCCGTGCAAAATGCCCCCAGTCTTTCTACCGGGAGCATCTCAGGTCCTCCGGAGGGTCTCATCACCGTTCCCACCCGTATCGACAGCAACGGCGGTAACATCACGCTTAAGGGTAGTCAGATACTCTTTTCCGATGCCACCTTGTTGGCGAATGCTGGTGGAGTCACAGCGATAGGCGGCGCGCTTTCTGTCTCTTCCGGACATTACAGTGACCCTCAAGGAAGCATTCCTCCCATTTCAGAGGTCAATTTAACAGTATCTCAGAGTGGTTCTGTTTTTGGAGGAGCGACTCCAGCGGTCGGTGCCAGTTTGGGAAATGGAGGGCATTTCTCGATCTCATCGTTTGCCAATGGTGGCTTTGATTCCCTTTCCTTGAATGGAGTCGTCTCCTTTGTGGGTGCCGTCAATGTTACTGCCCGCGGCTCACTGAGCGTGGCTTCTAGCGGATTCATCTATGCAGACTCACCGGTGAATTTGGCAGCATCTTACGTGGCTCTAGGCATAAGTTTTCATGCTCCCACACAAGCCGCGCAAATCGCCAGTCCGTTTGGCACGGGTTCCTTTGCTCCCAGTTATGGCAGTGGCAGTCTGAGCGTGGAAGCCAGCCTTATCGACGTGGGAAGTCTGTCGCTGCAAAATATAGGTTCTGCATCACTGACTGCCGCTGGGGGTGACATACGGGGCAATGGCACTTTCCACATGGCGGGGAATTTAACCCTGAAAGCGGGACAAATTTATCCAGTCACAGCTTCCAGTCTCTCGTTTATAGTCTATGATTCACCGCTTCAGGCAGGCACTATTACCATCAAATCTTCAGGGAATTCTCAACTTCCACTTTCTGCCGGGGGAACACTTGGGATTTACGCTTCGGTGATCGATCAGGAGGGGACACTACGCGCTCCATTCGGATCCATTAACATAGGTTGGGACGGAACGGGAACCGCACCGGTAGACATCCTGCTTGGAAATTCCCAACCTTTTCCTATCACTAGTCAGTTGACTATAGGTGCAGGCAGCGTAACTTCTGTTTCTGCGGTTGACCCGGTTACAGGAAAGGGTCTGATCATTCCTTACGGGGTTAGTACCAATGGCCAAAACTGGATAGACCCGACTGGCACAGATATCACGACAGGAGGTTTGTCAGGAAAAAGCATCGTATTAGCAAGTAAAAGCGTCATCACCGAGCCCGGCTCCACGATCGACCTGCGCGGCGGTGGAGATCTTTATGCCTACCAATGGATTCCCGGGTTGGGTGGCCTCACTGATATCCTGTCGTCTAATAATAGCTTTGCCGTTATTCCCGGGTATCAGTCAAACTTTGCTCCTGTTTCCACCTTTAACGACTCGTCTTCATCGTCTAATCTGGTGGCATCAAGCGGCCCCGGGTATGTGAACCCGACGCTGCAAGTCGGTGATAGGATCTATCTGGCGGGCAGTGCAACGCTTGCAGCGGGATATTATACCCTTTTGCCCGCCCGCTATGCCCTTTTGCCCGGAGCCGTGCTGGTCACACCATCCAATGTCAGCGGACAAGGCACCGTCAATATGCCTGATGGGTCAAGTGACGTTTCTGGATTCCGGTTCAACAGCCTGGACACCGCGCGCACTCTTCCAACGGTTTCCACACGCTTCGAGGTCGCGTCCGCTGCTGTTATCCAGCAGCGCGCGCAATATGTTGACTTTTTAGCGAACACGTTTCTGAAATCAGCAGCTCAATCTGCGAATATTGCCATTCCGTTGCTTCCAACCGATTCCGGACAACTTGTTTACCAGGCATCACAAGCGATGAGCTTGTCGGGAAGCGTGCTGTCCAATTCCATTTCAGGGGGCCGTGGCTCACAGATTGATATCAGCACGCCGCTTGATACTTACATCACATCCGCCTCTGCAAGCGTGACGATCCCACCGGGTTCTATTGTCCTGGATGCGGCCGAACTCAATGCCTTTGGGGCGGAAAGCCTTCTCATAGGTGGCAAGCGAACCTGGACATCAGGAGGTGACAGCGTAGACGTTACATCGGTAAGTGTGACTCTGGACAATCCAGGTTCTCCACTTTCCGCGAAGGACTTGATTTTAGTGGCATCGGATCAAATCACGATAGCTGGGGGGGCTGTTCTCAACAGTGTTGGAAGTCTGACAAATGCAGAAAAGCTCCTGCTCAGCGGGAATGGGGCAATGGTGCGTGTTTCCGGGGACCCTAATGCCGCTGTGGTCCGCAGCGGGGTTACAACCACCACAACTCCTGTCTTAAGTATCGGCGCGGGAGCTTCACTTACTGGTAATGGTCTTATTCTTGATTCATCTTCTCTCCTAGCGCTTGATCCATCAGCGAAATTACAAGCCAAGGCATTTTCGCTGAGCAGTGGACAAATTACCATGGAGCTGGGCAATCCTGGAACTTTGCCGAATAACAATGGGCTGGTGGTCACACAGGGTTTTCTTGAGGTGCTCAGCGCAGCACAATCCCTCTCATTGCTAAGTTATTCCACGATTGATCTGTATGGCACGGGCGACATAGGGGGAACATCGCTTGCCCAGTTAAACCTGAGTGCCGGGGGGATTCGCGGGTTTAACCAGAACGGGGGCGCGGCACGCATCCTGGCGTCACGTCTTCTACTGGAAAACACCGCCGATGTGACTGGCGGCACGCCCGTTTCATCCGCATCAGGGACCCTGGATTTCCAAGCTGGAACGGTTCAGCTTGGTGCGAACAGTCTTAATATCAGCGGTTATGCAAACACCGAGATTATAGCAACAACTGGTGTCATCGCTGCAGGTTCAGGGACTCTTGCGACTGCGGGATCACTGACCCTACAAACTCCAGTTCTCACGGGCGCGTCTGGTGCTGTGAGCACGATATCAGCTGGTGGTATTCTCAATCTAGCAGGAGCCGACTTTCCATCGGGTCTTTCTTTGACCGGCGGTCTTGGATCATCCTTAGAACTTACCGGAACCGAAGTAAACATCAGCTCAAAGATTTATCTTCCTAGCGGTTCGCTGTCTATACTTGCAAGCCAAGGGGATTTAACGGTAAGCGGGGCGCTGGATGTGTCAGGAACCGGGCAGGCTATTCAGGATGTGACTCGATACACCAATGCGGGTCAAATCACCCTGTCTGCGGATCAGGGGAATGTGATCTTAAACTCCGGATCCCTCGTTAACCTATCAGCCAACGCAGGTGGTGGCAACGCAGGAACCCTGACTATCTCCGCTCCATCCGGGTCTTTTGTGACCAAGGGAACAATTCAGGCGCAAGGCGGGAATGGCGGAATCAAGGGTGACTTTAATTTAGACATAGCCACTCTTTCTTCGCTGTCTTCTGTAGAAAATACGATAGACAGTTCCGGCCTGACAGACAGTCAGACGATCCGTGTGCGCACCGGGAACGTTACTGTCGACAGCAACACGGTCGCTCATAATTTTTCGCTCTCTGCGGATGAGGGAAGTATTAGTGTCACTGGAACGATTGACGCATCCGGGCAAACCGGCGGGTCCATTTATCTGAGTGCGAACGGAAACCTGACCACTGTTGGTGGTTCTAAACTTACGGTTGCTGGCAAGGTATTCTCTGATGCAGGGAAGGGCGGAAACATCATCCTAGAAGCTGGGAGCGAAACCAATGGAGTCGTAGGCAGTGGCGTCATCAATCTTCAAACAGGTTCCACACTGGATCTTTCAGTGGCTTCAAAAATCGCGGGTGATCTATCCACAGTGGGCAGCAGCGCTTATCAGGGAGAATTCAGTGGCACGCTTCATCTCCGTGCTCCGCAGATGTCGGGCGATGTGGGGGTTAGTGCGCTGAACGCCAATATTATTGATGCTTCTTCTATTTTGGTGGAAGGATATCGACTCTATAACCTCAAGTCCACCGGTGGCCTGATTACCAGTACCGTGGAATCTTCGGTGAAAAACGATGCCACCGCATTTCTTGGTGCCAATGGGACCGCCAGTGCTGCTTACACTAGCATCACAAATCGCCTTTTGGCCAATAACTCAGGCCTCTCATCTATCTTGGTTTTAGCGTCCGGCGCGGAGATTATCAACACGACTGGGGGATTGACGCTTGGCACTGTGAATTCAACCACAACCAGTGACTGGGATCTTTCGGGATTCCGATTCGGGCCTGATGGCGCACCGGGTGTGCTGACACTCCGTGCATCAGGGAACATCACCCTATATAACGCTCTCAGTGACGGATTCACACCCACCCTTTCCAGCACGGACACCACCTGGTTATGGACTGCGCGTCTCACTGCCTATAATTCCGCTTTGCCTACCAACTCGCAGTCATGGTCCTACCGCATCACGGCGGGGGCGGATTTCTCATCCTCCTACTACGGAACGACTTTGTCTTTGGGTCAACTCGCCGGTTCTGCAGGCTCACTAGTCCTTGGGAAAACCGCCACCAACCTTGCGACCGGATCGGGATCGTCTGCCACAACCGCGTCTGCGATAGCCAACCGTTACCAGGTGATCCGTACGGGCAGTGGCAATATTGATATCTACGCTGCTAGAAATGTTGAATTGCTCAACCAGTTTGCCACCATTTACACTGCCGGAACGCGGTTGACGGACTTTACGATGGGAGGCACGTTCAGCATTCCAAGTGGAAACCTGACTGGCATGCCATCTCCCTTGGGCAATGCACAGCAAAGCTACCCTGCACTTTACAGCATGGCGGGCGGCAACGTAGATATTTATGCTGGTGAGGATATTGAGCATTTAACGCTATCTGGTGGGGTTCTGGTTCCGGACTCTCAGCTTCAGATGCCTGACAACTGGCTTTATCGTCGGGGTTATATGGACCCTACAACAGGGGATTTTGCATTGAACTATGGGGGTGAGTCCGCATCCACAACTTGGTGGGTCAATTTTAGTAATTTCTTTCAAGGAGTAGGCGCACTTGGCGGCGGCAATGTTACCATGATTGCGGGCAATAATATAAGCAATGTGGACGCGGTCATTCCAACCAATGCGCGCATGCCCGGTTATACGGACAGCAGTCACAAGCAACTGGCGGCTCCTGATGCCTCCAAATTGTTGGAACTCGGAGGAGGGGATTTGACCGCACGTGCGGGGAACAACATCGACGCTGGGGTCTACTACGTCGAACGGGGAGTGGGGAATTTATCTGCCGGAGGTTCCATCCATACCAATGCGACCCGCTCTGTGCTTGCCCAAAGCAATATAAGCGCGGGTCAGTCGACGGTCTACACCGATCTACCAACGACCCTGTTTGTGGGCAATGGCGGGTTCAACGTAGAGGCGAACGGTAATGTCTTGTTGGGTCCTGTTGCCAATCCGTTTCTACTTCCTGGAGGCCTGCTTAACAGTTTTTGGCAGAAGTCATACTTCTCAACATACACGACGGAAAGCTTCGTTAATGCGGTTTCACTTGGGGGAAGCGTCACGCTACGCGATTCCGCGACGCTTCCCAGCCAGACGGTCAGCGATCCCACCTCGCTGCTGGGAAGTTGGTTTGCCAACAAACTACTATTCACAGCTCAGTCTGCTTCTTACAGGGAGCCATGGTTGCGGCTTGACGAGACGAGCACCACGCCCTTTTCCGAGATGTTCACCATTAGTCCTGGAAATCTCACTGTTACCTCATTCAGTGGGGACATCAACGTCGTCGGAAACCTGACACTATCGCCGTCACCCACGGGAAGGCTGGAACTGCTTGCGGCAGGCTCCATCAATGCATTGCAGCCGAATGGAGTGGTCAAGCTTAACGGCACTTCGACAACGACATGGGGCACATCCACGATCAATCTATCTGATGCCAACCCCGCATCCATCCCCGGGGTTTCGACCCCTTATGGCTTTGAGACCATTGCTGGAACAACCACTCAGGCAGGCATCACGGGGGATGATCTTTTCCTGAATTTCATCAATCAGCTTTTTTATGAATCTGGTGGCACTTTGGGTGAGAACATCGTGCTTCAGGTTAAGCAGGCTCTCCATGCGTCGGGGATACTCCACCTGCAGGACGCCCAACCTGCATTGATTTATGCGGGAAGCGGAGATATCTCAGGGTTGACGCTATTTTCCCCGAAAGAGACGCGCGTGTATGCGGGGCAGAACCTAACTGACGTGGCTTTATATATCCAAAACACGCGACCTGCAGATATCAGCATTGTGGCGAGTGGCCGGGATATCATACCCTCTGATTCCACAAGTCAGTTGAGAATCGACTCACAACTTCCCGGCAATGCATTAAACAACAGTGCCGGTCCCTTGGCTGGCGACATCCAAATCAGCGGCCCGGGAACACTGGAGGTATTGGCCGGGCGGAATATTGACCTAGGAGTCGGGACAAGCAATGCGGACGGAACAGGTGAAGGAATCACCAGCATTGGCAACACGCGTAATCCTTACCTAGACTTCACAGGAGCAGACATTATCAGCGCGGCAGGCCTTGGAGGAATAGCCACAGGCCTTTCCGGAAGCAAGCTGGACTTCCAATCGTTTATCAAGTCGTTCGTTACGAGCTCGGTTGGAACTCGTTATCTCGCTGAGTCTGACGGAATCCTTGGAGTTTCAGGGGAAAGTGTTTCAGGAGTGAGTGGCAGCGCGGATAAATATTTCCAAGTGGACAAGGTGGACCCGGGCAGCCCGGCTGCCAAGGCGGGCATCAAACCTGGAGACATTCTGTTGCAAATCTCCGGCAACAAAATTCCATCCACCTACGACGACTCCTATTTGTACAGCGTGCCCACCGGAATTCAAATAGGCCAAGAAACCAGTCTGACGATTTTACGCGATGGCAAGCAAATGACCCTGAGCATCACCCCTGGGACGAATCAGATAGATCTGACCAATCTGCCTGCGGAACAACAGGATCAGATGGCACTCTCCCTCTTATATCTCGTGCTGAGAGATGCTGGCCGTGACCACAATGATCCCTATATTCCAAACTACGGGAATTATACGGATGGTTTAAATGCCATAAAAGCCCTGTTCCCCGGCACTAAGTGGGACGGCAGCATCAACACAGAAGGCCGGAACATTCGCACTACGAGCGGCGGTAACATCAGTCTGCTGGCTCCCGGCGGCGGCCTGACCCTCGCGACCACTACCATAGGAAACACGCAGGCTCCTCCCGGTATCGTCACAGAAGACGGCGGCAATATCTCTATCTTCACCAACGAGAACGTGAATCTCGGTATCTCACGTATCTTCACCCTGCGCGGAGGGAATGAAATCATCTGGTCATCCAACGGTGGTATTGCGGCTGGTTCTTCTTCCAAGACCGTGAAAACTGCGCCACCTACGCGTGTTTTGATAGATCCGCAGAGTGCGTCGGTAAACACCGACTTGTCAGGCTTGGCCACTGGCGGGGGAATCGGAGTTCTGGCCTCCGTTGTCGGGGTGACCCCAGGTAGTGTGGATCTGATAGCACCGAAAGGCACAGTGGATGCCGGGGAAGCCGGCATCCGTGCGACCGGCAACCTTAATATCGCGGCCAATCAGGTATTGAACTCAGCAAATATCACAGTAGGCGGGACCAGTGCTGGAACTCCCGAGGCTCCTTCTGCGCCCAGTGTTGCAGCTATTTCGGGTGCATCCAGTGTGTCTGCTGCTGCGGGGGCAGCGGAGATGGCGACCCAGACTAATCCTACGTCTGATTCGGTCAGGCAGCAGGATGTGGACTCAAGTCCCTCCATTATCACAGTGGAGGTTATCGGTTACGGTGGTAGCGATAATGACGAAGACTCCAACAAAGCGGAGCAAAACGAGTCGCCGTAATATCAGTGGAGGCGGGATCAGCGCTTCTTCTTATTGAAGTATTTGACGATCGCCGCGACGAGACCAGGGATGTCGTGCGGATGGGCTTCGAAAGCCGGTGGTCTGTTATGTTTGCGCAGTGTCTCACTGGTGACCGGACCTATGCTGCCGGCGACACAACCCTCCGGCCATTCGAGGCCGAGTTCAAAAAAGTGGTCCACTGTGGAACCAGAGGTGAAGGTGATCAGATCAGCTCCCTGCTCTGCGAGGCGGGCTTTAGCGCCAGTGGGATCCCCGGTTTCCGGAACCGTGCGGTAGGCGATGCATTCATCCACAATCGCGCCGAGCTTGGTAAGCCCATCGCCTACGATTTCTCGGGACTCGGCGGCTTTGACCCATAGCATGGTCAGGTTCTCGACGTTGATTTTCTTGAAAGACTCGATCAGTCCTTCTGCGACGAATTTCTCGGGGATCAGATCCACGCCGATTCTGTATTCGCGAATTTTGTTTGCCGTGCCGGTGCCGATGGCTGCGATGCGCGGGCTGCCGAGGCTGCGTGCGTCTTCGAAGGTGGCAAAAAACGCGTCGAAAAACCGTTCCACTCCGTTAGGACTTGTGAATACCAGCCAATCGTATTCGTGGGCATGGGTCACCATCTCAGCGAAGGTGAGCCGGTCTTCTGGCAGTTCGATGCGTATGGTCGGCAGCTCGATAACATCCGCGCCGAGATCGCGCAGCGCCCGGCTCAGTCCACCGGCCTGCTCGCGGGTGCGGGTGACGACGATGCGCTTGCCGAATAACGGGCGCTTTTCAAACCAATTGATTTTCTCACGCTCTTTCACCACGCTGCCGATCACTGCTACGGCGGGCGAGCCGAAGTTCTCGCGCTCTGCGATGTCGGAAATGTTAGAAAGTGTGCCGGTGATGGTTTTCTGTGCCCCAGTGGTGGCCCAGCGGGTAAGAGCGATGAGGGTTTCCGGATCTGCTCCATGTGCCACGAAGGCGCCGGTGATTTCCCTGAGGCGGGATACGCCCATGACAAACACCTTGGTGCCGGGTGCCTTGGCCAATTGGGCAAAATCAATCGAGCTGAAACCCTTCGTCGGGTCCTCGTGGCCGGTGAAGATGGTTAGCTGCGTGTTGTGATCGCGGTGGGTGACCGGGATACCTGCGTATGCCGGACCTGCGATGGTCGAGCTGATGCCCGGCACGATCTCGAATGGCACACCCGCCTCGGCGAGTTCGGCCGCTTCCTCGCCTCCGCGGCCGAAGATCATCGGATCGCCGCCTTTGAGTCGAACCACGGATTTTCCAGCCTGGGATCTTTCGACGATGAGTGCGTTGATTTGGTCCTGCGGGAGCGCGTGGTTTTTGGCGCGCTTTCCGACATTGATTTTCTCACAGCCCGCCTTGGTCCATTGCAGCAGTTCGGGATTGCTCAGTGCATCATACACCAGCACGTCTGCGCGTTCGATGCATTCCTTGGCACGCAGGGTGACCAGGCCTAGGTCGCCGGGGCCGGCGCCGACAAGATAACAGATTCCGGATTGACTCATGTGAGGGATTGGAAAAGGGAAAGAGCTACGGTTAGTGGATCGATACCTCGCGCCTCGCCGTATCGCGGTGGACCGTCGGATTCGGGGAAGACGAGGGCTTTCAGATGGAGTTCGCTGCCGGAAAGCGATGAATACACGCCTACGGGTGTGTGACAACCCGCGTCTAGCAAGCGGAGAAATTCTCGCTCCGCCGTGACCCGTTGCCAAGTGTCCGCATGGCCGATCTCCTCGGCAAAAACGCGACTCCGCGCATCCGCCGCGCGGATTTCCAGACCGATTGCTCCCTGCCCAGCCGCCGGGTAAAACAAGGACTCGTCCAGACGGCAGGCAAAGAGTCCCGGCATGCCGACTACCGGCTCAATTTTGTTAGGTTCGCCGATTTCCGGCAGATACCCGAGCCTGACGAGGCCAGCCTCAGCCAGAAGGATGGCATCGTGGTGTTCCCCGCTGGAGAGTTTCTGCAGGCGAGTGGGCACATTGCCGCGTAGGTCAACGATGTTCAGGTCAGGACGCAGGTGGGCTGCTTGTTTAGCCCTCCGCACGCTACTTGTGCCCAGACGCGTGTCGACAGGCAGGGAATCCAGATCGTATCCGACGCGTGTGACCAGCACATCACGCACGGGAGCACGTTCTAATACGGACGCCAACGCGAAGCGTTCGTGGAGCACGGTGGGCAGGTCCTTGAGGCTGTGGACAGCAATGTCGATTTCACCGTCGTTGAGAGCCTGTTCGAGTTCCTTAATGAAAACGCCCTTGTCGAAGATCCCTTCCGCTTTGGCTACTTCAGCAAGCGTGACGTCCGTGCGGCGGTCGCCTGTGGTTTTGATGATGCGACGCTCGATTTGCAGGTTGGGGAACTCAGCCGCGAGCAATGCCTCGGTGGAAGTAGCCTGCACCAGAGCCAGCTCGCTGCCGCGTGTGCCGACGGTGAGGAAGTTGGGAGATTCTTGGTTCATTTCAAAGGTCCGGGAGTGGTACGCGCACAGCGTATTCTCATCCTTGCCCCGGTAGGCCCCGCAGTGCAAGCCCAAGCTTGCACCCAAGCGCAGGAGGGAAAAGGAGGATCTTCCGGCTTCCTTTCTGAGTGATTTCTTATCAATCTCCGGTTCGGAATCCCCTCGAAAACCCATCCATCCGACTATGAGCAATCTATTGAGTAACGTCCGTTTGATTTTCCGAGTTGTGTTTTATGCCTGTTATGCGCTGTGCCTATGGCTTCCGGTGGCAGGTGCGGCTGAGCCCGGTGCTGCCGAGAGCGACGGAAAACAGGCCGTTAAAACTGTGGAGATCCTAATGTATGAGGGAGTCGAGCTGATGGATTTTGCCGGGCCGGCCGAGGTGTTCATCGTGGCTGCGGAGGGCAAGGCCTTCCGGGTAATCACTGTGGCGGCCTCCACCAAGCCACTCAAGACGATGGGGGGTATCACTCTAACGCCAGATTTTGCCTTTGCCGATGCGCCTCATGCGGACATTCTGATTGTTCCCGGTGGTAATATGCGGGCAGTGGGCAAAGAGGGGCGGGAATGGCTCAAGACAGCGGGAGCTGATGCGGGAATCGTGATGTCGGTCTGTTTTGGGGCCATGCTGCTCGCGGATGCGGGTATGCTCGACGGTATTGAGGCCACCACTCACCACTTGGGCATCGAAGGGCTAAAGCAGATGGCACCGAAGTGCAAAGTTGTCGAAGGCAAACGTTTCGTGGATAGCGGGAAAATCATCACCACTGCAGGTGTCACAGCGGGCATTGATGGAGCGCTGCATGTAGTTGAGCGTCTGTTAGGTAAGGCCGCCGCGCAGTGGACAGCACGCGAATGGATGGAACATCCCGTGCCGCAAGGGAGTTGATGTCGAGGTGAAAGATCCGTTGTCTCTGCCCCGTATGCTTACGGTATGACGGTGCCCTCTTGTGTCTTGAGTCTGGTTTTTCTTCTCGCATTTATCGCACGCGGAGCGGGTGGACCCTTGGTGATTGATGTGAGTCCGGAGGGTAATGGCACGGATGTCCGCACGCTGGACGAGGCGCTGGTGAAACTGCGCGCCTCCAAGGCCGCCAACCCAAGTGTGGCCGTGGACATAGTGCTCCATCAGGGGACGTGCTGGCTTACAGGACCCATCGCTCTGCTTCCCTGTGACTCAGGAACGGAAGACGCGCCCACGCGCATCATCGCCGCAGATGGAGCTAGGCCGATAGTCTCGGGCGGGAAACGCATTACGGGGCTCACAGTTAATGCCAAGGGTGACTGGGTGGCGAAAGTCCCCGACGGACTTCATTTCGAACAACTTTGGGTGAACGGCCACCGCGCCCTGCGTGCCCACGAGCCGAATCACGGGTTCGCTCTCATGCGCGAGGTCAAAGAGGAAAAACCCGGAACTGGAGGTGCCGAAGCGCGGCAAACCATCACGCTCGACCCGGGGGCTCTGCGTTGTTTAGAAGGCTTGGATCCCAAGGCTTTGCATTCAGTCCAGGTGGTGGTTAATCACAAGTGGAACACTACCCGTTGTTTTGTCGAATCCGTCGATCCTGCGGCGGGCGTGTTGGTAACCACCGGCCATGCCATGAAACCCTACAGCATCTGGGACAAACAGTGCGGTATTGTTCTGGAAAACTTCGCGGCGGCTCTTGATGAACCGGGTGAATGGTTTTTATCAGCGGAAGGTATCCTAACATACAAGCCCCGGCCTGGTGAGAATCCAGTGGATGCCGAGGTGGTGGCCCCCGTTCAAGAGCACTTGCTGGAGCTAGCGGGAACTCCTGGAAATCCCGTCCACCATATTCTGATCCGGGGTATCTCGTTCCGGCACGGTGACTGGCACTGCCCGGTCATGGGCGAGGCCCCTTACCAGGCGGCATCGCCCACTGGGGCTGTGATTCAGGCGGATTTTGCCCACCACATTTGCCTCGATCAATGCGAGGTTGCCAATACCGGCACCTACGGTATCTGGTTCCGCAAGGGGTGCTCTAACGATGTAGTGCGACAATGTTATTTCCACGATTTGGGTGCTGGTGGCCTGCGCATTGGAGAGGGGAATGATCCCATCGACGATGTAGCTGTCACAGGACACAACGTGTTGGAAAACAACATCGTGCGCGATACAGGCTATGTCTTCCCAAGCGCCGTCGGCATTTGGATAGGCTGCAGCGGTGACAACCGGGTGACGCACAATGAGATCAGTCATGTGCCTTACAGTGGAATTTCTATCGGTTGGCGCTGGGGTTACGGGAACAGCAGCGCCAAGCGCAACCACATCGATTACAATCACATCCACCATATCGGCGACGGACGATTGAGCGACATGGGCGGCATCTACACGCTGGGGCCTTCCGAAGGAACCACGCTGAGTCACAACCACATCCACGATGTCGATTCGTTCACTTACGGCGGTTGGGGGTTGTATAATGACGAGGGCAGCTCCGGCATCGTCATGGAGGACAACCTTGTTTACCGCACCAAGGACGGGGGATATCATCAGCACTACGGAAGGGAAAATATCATCCGCAACAACATCTTCGCCTATGCCAGAGAGGGACAGATTCGAATGACCCGCGCGGAAGATCATCTCTCGTTCACCTTTTCAAATAATATCGTGCTGTGGGAAAAGGGCGATTTGTTAGGGCCAGGGGGGTGGGAGAAAGGCAGATATGCCATGGATCACAATCTTTACTGGTGCTCCGGCGGCAAACCGGTGACTTTCCTCGGCAAGGATCTTGCTGCATGGCAGGCGACGGGGCAGGACAAGGATTCACTTGTTGCCGATCCAATGTTCGTTGACCCCACCAAGGGCGACTTCCACCTGCGCCAGGGGTCGCCGACATCGCGCACGGGCTTCCGATCATTCGACTGGACCGAAGCAGGCGTGACCGGACCGGCTTCATGGAAGGCTCTTGCCTCGGAAAAAGTGGCCGGAAGTGGTGTCAATTGAGCGGAGACCGTTGCTTGGAAGTCATCTAATAGATGTGAGATAACTTCATCCATGGAGGGTGTTTATGAAACGGCGGATCTCGTTATGGGTAGTTAGGGGATTTAGGAACACGGCCTTTTCACCAGGCAATAGTTGGTAATGGCCATGATCGTCGTATTGGGTGTGGGCTATGCTTTCCACATAGTTGGTGTATAGTGCCCCTTTGCCGCGGCGCTTGAAGACCGTGCGGTGGTATTGGCTGTTTCTGGATATGCGTTCCTTCCATTCCTGCCGATTTTCCAGGATCTGTTCCGCGGCGAACTCCGCCTCGACGTCAGTGACTTGTGCGGGATCATACAGGCGGAAACCCACGCTCGGGCCGTGGTTGGCGCTGGCGACACATTTGGCTCCTGGTGACTTGCTCAGTTGATGGCGGAAATATTCCGCGTTTTGCAGTGAATTTGCGACCAATAGCTGATAGCCCTCTACCCCGAGGTGGGTGAGGGCCGCTGCGGCACCGAACATGCCGGCTCCGCCTCGTGAGCATTCAATGGTGGAATGCAGGTGGGTTTGTCCTTCGGTGTCTCTATCAAAATAAGAAAAATTCTCTGGGTCGTGTTCCAGTGCTTTTAGGTCGTTCTTTTCGCGGACCATCACCAAGCTGGAAGTGTAGGGCACATATCCCCACTTCTGGAAATCGATGGTGAAGGAATCAGCGTGTTGCAGTTCACGAAAGCGCTCGACGTTTTGATAGAGACCCTCAAGGGTGGGTTCATTGATATCAAGCGGGTTCTTCGCGAAATCGTATTCCAGAAAAAATACCAGTGGCCATCCGACAGCCGAGTCCACGTGAATGTGCGGTTTGGCTGTGATCTCGTATAGCTCGCAAAGTTTGTCGCACAAATCGCGCACGGGTTTCACGCGGTCCACACCGAAGGTGTCAGTGGTCCCCATTGTGAGCATGATGACCGGCACCACGCATCCGAGCTGGAAGCAGGCGGCGAGTTGGCGCTCAAGGTCCTGCATGTCCATGTCGTTGTCATCGGTGATGCGGATGCGGATAGTTTTGCGGCGCAGGTTCACGCCTAACAGTGACAGGTTGGTGGTGTTGGAATAGTGACCGCCCTGTGAATTGATAATGCGGTAGTCCAGTCCGTGTTCCAGACCGAATTCGCGAGCGAGTGGCATGTTCTTGCGGATTCCTAACAGGTATCCGTAAAGGTTACAGAACGTGCCGCCTTGGGTGAATATTCCAGTGGCACGTTCAGTATCCCAGCCGACTTGGTTGGCCATCTGGCGTATCACAGCGTGTTCCAGCTCGATGGCCATTTCCGCGTATTCGTAATGGACGAGGTTTGCGTTGACCATAGCCCCGAGCATCATTCCGCATATCGCCGGGTCAGTTGGCGGGCCGATCACGTTTTCTACACTTTCTGGTACCTCCCAGGTTTTGGACAAGGCGGCGGAAAATACCACCAGTGGGTCGAGTTCCCGTGATTGATCATTCATGCGCGCTGGGAATTGCTGGAGTGAGCGCAATTGCTCCAGCAATGCAGGGCCGTTTGGATAGTTTGCCACACGTTCCGCAGACGGAATGCTGCGGCGGCGAAACTTCTGCACACTGGCAAATGGCTCAGTGCCGAAAACCGGCCAGCGTGCCGGATCGCGCTGGAAATACGCTTCACGCAGGCGGTTCATTGCACCCTCAAAACCGGGCCGGATCGAAAAATCAGAATCGTTCATGCCGCGAGTTTGAGCAGATAGCGGACAGAATGCGAGTGTGGATTTGGAGTGACCCAGTTCACTGGATGTCTGTCAGAGCAGCCAGTGCAAGTTTGCGCGCCTTGGGTTGGTTGAATTTGGTGCTGGAGGCAGAGATGAAGTCGGTTCTGGCGGCGTCCTTGCTTCCGAGCACCAGTTCAGCGCGGCCGCGATTGAAGATGGGGTAGGCATCCTCTGGGGCCAGTGGTATGGCAATATTATAGGCTTGGATGGCCTCCTTCGCGCGGCCTAGCCGCAGCAGGCAATCACCACGCCGGTTCTGGGCCTTTGCAGTTAGATAGGATTTCTTTTCATGATTCGGTGGTAGGCAGACTCCCATGGTTTCGAGCACCAGGTCGCAGGTATGCATGGTGTTTTCGAGTCTTGTTGAGGGCAGATTGGCATCCTTGAGGTCTTCCTTTGCGAGTTCCAATAGGGTTTCCAGCGGGATGGCGGCATAGTCTCCCTCACCATGGTCTGATGCTGTTAGTTTGAGAGCTTCGATGCATTCCTCTACCTTTCCAGCGGCAGCCAACTGGTTAATCGCTCCTTTGGTCGGCAGTTTCACAGGTTCCGCTTTCAGCGGGTGGGGTAACTCGACTGCCGGCGCTGCAGTCGCCTGGCCAGCAAGGTAGATGTCCTCACCGATGAGTCGGGAATATTCGGCAGGAATCTGCTCACCCTTGGATTGCTGCATGACGTCCGCCCGGGTGCGTTTGAAGACCTGTTCGATAGTGAGTCCCGGGGTGCGCAGATGCTTGAGCAGTTCCTCGGTGTAGAGACCGTTAGTGCCCTCGCCGTCCTGTGCGGTGCGCCCCTCGTCGGTGGCGAATGCAATGAGAGATCCCGCAGGCGGTTTCATTTCTGTCAGGCCACCGGGATTGGAGAGTGACCGAGAGCGCGGGTTCCGAGCCAAGGGTGTGGAGCGGCACGCGTCGAGGATGACAAGATTGCAGCCCCCTCCTGCGGAACTCATTTCCGCAACTGCCTGTTCTGCGTTGAAAAGTTTGGTTTCCGCCAACATCCGCATCGTGGTTTCATCCGCATCATCAGGTTTGTATCCGGATTTAATGGGTATCAGATAATTGGAGCCAGCGACGGATATGCCGTGGCCGGCATAGTAGAAAAGTGCGACTTGGGCACCGTGTAGTTTGCCGCGAAACTCCGCCACAGATTCTAATAATTCATCACGGGTGACATTGTGTTCCTCGATAACGGAAAATCCGAGGCCGCGCAGGGTTTTGGCTACGGCCTTGGCATCGTTCACGGCATTGCGCAGTGGACCCACGGCTGTTTCATATTTGCCATTGCCGATGACAAGGGCGACACGTGGGCTGGTTTTTGTTTCAGCAACGGCTGGCATGGCTATCAGGCCATGGAAGACCAAAAACGCGATGCAAAGACGGCAAGTCATGGCTGTGGGCAGTCTGGAGGAGGGCCGGGATTCTGTCAAACCCATGCGGGAATGACTTTCGTTTATTGACCTCAGCCGCAAGGATTTTCATCATCGGCTCGTGAAATGGTTGCTCCCTGTATTTCTGGTGTTCATAGTGGGCTGTGCTCCAGTTCCGTCTCTGCGGAAGCCAGCGGTTCTAATACCCGGTGATCCGTCCGCTCCTTCGCAGGTCACGCCGGAAGAGGCGATGGCCATTGCGCGCAGCTACACCACTCACCCGTGGCAGCCGTTTGCGTGTAACATCCTCCACGGTAAGGACCGCATGGGCGTTCTGGTGAATACGCCAGACATCGGCCATGAACCGCAGAAACCACGCAAGGGATGGTGGATCCCGGGAGAGGTCAACTTAGGCATTCCCTACAAATGGGGTGGTTCTGACAGCATCTCCTCATTTGATGCATCCATCTCTAGAGGGTTAGCTGGCGGAGATGTATCCACGCCAGAAAAGCGGCTCGCTGATAATCGGGCTGTTAGCAGGCAGGCGTCGGGGGTGGACTGCTCCGGATTTGTTTCACAATGTCTGAAGTTGCCCTCCACCCATGACACGACTCAACTGCCATCGGTCTGTGCTCCTCTGTCAAGTGGGCAAGACCTCCGCCCTGGCGATTTGCTCAATATCGTGCATCGTCATGTGATCTTATGCGCCGGATGGTCGAATCCGGACCATACCTATATATATTATTATGAAACTGGCGGCTCACCTGACTATTGGAGGCCCGGTCTCAAACAAGCGCCGTTGGCAGCCCTCCTTGCCCTTGGTTACCAACCATTACGTTACCGTGGTATGGCCCATGAATCCGTGCCTGCAGGGTCATCTGCCAAGGAAGTGCTGACACGCGGGGAGAAAGCCAAATCGGTGGTGGTGGAGCATCCGACAGTTGGCGAACCGTAAGCATTCACATACGGAATCCCTGTGGTTATTTTGGGAATCAGCCTGTCGTACGGCACGCGGTACGACAGGACTTCTTTTCGTCTAATCAGCCTTACAGTTTTTCGACTGATACGCTGTGGCGTTTGCCGTTGATCGTGAGGACGAGTTGTGTGCCCGGACCGGTGGGTGCGTTAGGTGATGCAGGTGCCACGGGTTTGGCAGGCGCGGCCTTGGGTTCGGCTGCAGGGGTGCCTTTGATGAGTGCCTCTATCTGTTGCGGGAACATAGCGAAGAGCACTGCGGTCTCGTCATCAGTAGGTAGGCCCTTGTCAGCGCACTGTTTGCGGATGCCTTCGAGACCCGGGGCCAGTAGGTCGGCGGGGCGCTGGGTTATGGTTTTCTGGCCGCTTTGTTTCTCGACCATTTCCAGAATTTGCGGGTTGATCGGCCCGGGAGCCTTGCCGTATTTGCCCAGAGCGATGTCCTGTGCCGGTTGGCAGATCATTTTCCAACGGCCAAACTTGACGTTCATCATCGCCTGGGTGCCGACGATCTGCGAGGTGGGAGTGACCAGCGGAATCCAGCCAAGTGCCTCGCGCACGACGGGGATTTCGCGCACGACATCATCGAATTTGTCGGCCATACCCTGTTCCGCGAGTTGGTTGCGGAAATTGGACAGCATGCCCCCGGGGACTTGGAAGACGAGGATATCGGAGTCCACACGCTCATTGGCGGGGCTGGTGAATTTCGAGAGTTGTTGGTAGACTGTTTCGAAGTGAAGGCGGAGTTCTTGTAGTTTTGCGGGGTCGTAGTCCGGGCGGCGAGGATTACCTTCTAGTAAAGCCAGCATGCGCACGGTGTCCGGCTGGGACGTGCCATTGGCGAACGGGCAGATTGAGGTTTCCACGGTGTCCACGCCGGCATCTATGGCGGCTAGGTAGCTGGACGCGCCGAGACCGGCGGTATCATGTGTGTGCAGAGTTATCGGCAGGCCAACTTTGCGCTTCAGCTCTTTGACCAGGGTGTAGGCGATGTGAGGCGTCAGGATGCCAGACATGTCCTTGATGCCTATGGAATGGCAGCCCATTTTTTCCATTTCTATGCCCATTTGTACGAATGCCTCGATGGTATGGACCGGACTGGTGGTGTAGCAGATTTCCCCCCGGGCGTGTTTTTTGCAGTCTAGCACCGTTTTGACGGCGGTGATCAGATTACGCGGGTCATTGAGTGCATCGAAGATACGGAAAATATCCTGTCCGGCTGCGGCATTGGCACGGACGAAGGCCTCGACCACATCATCCGGGAAGCTGGTGTATTGCACGATGTTCTGGCCGCGCAGGAGCATGATTTGCGGTGTTTTTGGGGCCGCTTTTTTGAGGGCACGCAAGCGGTCAAACGGATTCTCATTGAGGTAGCGGAGGCAGGAATCGATGGTGGCTCCTCCCCAGGTCTCAAGGCCGCTGAAGCCGATCTCATCTAGGATGGGGGCGGCGGGGAGCATTTGGGCGGTGGTCATCCGGGTGGCGGCCAGAGATTGGTGACCGTCGCGAAGGACCGTGTTATTGAACGTTACGGGTTTCATGGTGCTTGGAAAAATAAAGGTGAACTGGAACTATTTGCGGCAGACAGTGTCTGAGCCTAATGCGTAGCGCCCTCATTGGCCACGACAATCAGGGCCTAACGTATGCGCTTATTGCTATTCTTCTGCCGTATTTTGCACCCAGCAAATCCCCGCCTCACTGGCTTGGCAATCGATGCGTGGGAAATTGGAACAAGTGACCATATTTTCTTATTTTTGTCCTAGCCCATGGCGTGGGGGCGTCTACTCTGGCGGCGGCGTGCGGGGTGCGGATGTAAACCCAACCGGCCCGTCGATTTCACTTTCAAGTCTGTATCAAATTCCCATGAACCTGACACTTAAAGTATGGCGGCAATCCGGGCCGGATGCCCAAGGCAAGATCGAAACCTACGATGCCAAAAACATCCCTGAAGAGGCCTCGTTTCTTGAAATGCTCGATATCGTAAACGAACGCCTCGTTGAAAAGGGTGAGGAACCCATCCACTTCGACCACGACTGCCGCGAGGGGATCTGTGGCACTTGTTCGCTGACTATCAATGGCATCCCGCACGGCAAGGACCGCGGCGTGACGACCTGCCAGTTGCATATGCGGAAATTCAAGGACAATGACACGATCTGGGTTGAGCCGTTCCGCGCCAATCCCTTCCCGGTGATTCGGGACCTGATCGTTCATCGTGAGGCTTTTGACCGCATTATTGCCGCAGGCGGTTATGTGGACGTCCGCACGGGATCCGCTGTTGATGCTAATTCGATTCCGATTTCCAAGGAAGCGTCCGACACTGCGTTTGATGCAGCCGCGTGCATTGGTTGTGGGGCCTGCGTGGCATCCTGCAAGAATGCCTCTGCCATGTTGTTTGTGGCTGCCAAAGTTTCCCATCTAGGCCACCTGCCTCAGGGTCAGCCGGAGCGCCAGAAACGCGTGCTTGCGATGGTCCGCCAGATGGACGCCGAAGGGTTTGGTAACTGCACCAACCAATATGAGTGCGAAGCTGCCTGCCCGAAGGAGATCAGTGTCGAGCACATCGCCCGCCTCAATCGCGACTACAACCTGTCCGTGTTGAGCGAGCAATTCGCATGAGTTGGGTTCGTGCGCTTAGCCACACGTTTGCTCAACATTCCTAGCTGCTGCCGCAGGGTGATCTGATGCGGTTGTGTCAACTTTGCTTTTTTTGCGGAAGACAAGGTCATATTTCTCGGTAGGTTTTATGGTCAACTCGCGGATCTCTGTGGCCGGGTTTGCCTGATCATGGGAATATCCCGGCTTTTTGCGCATCCGAATTTCAGATCACCGTCATACTCCTATGTTTCCCCATCTCAGGTTCTCCGTATATTTCTGCGTGTTCTCTCTTGTGGCATGCTCTGCAAAAGAGGAAAAGAAATCCGCCATGGCAACCAGTCCCGAACCCCCGAAAGAACCCACCGGCAAGGTAGAGAAAACCGATGCGGAGTGGAAAAAGCAACTGACGGAGGAGCAATACGAGATTCTGCGCAAGTCCGCCACTGAGCCGCCCCACGGGGAGCGATATGAGGAATTCAAGCATCAGGGCAAGGGCACCTATCATTGCGCTGGTTGTGGGGCATTGCTTTTTTCCACCGACCAGAAGTTTGATTCCGGTTGCGGATGGCCTTCGTTTTTTGATCCCGCCAAGGCAGAAAATGTCACCACTCGCATAGACACCAGCGGCGGCAGAACCCGCACCGAGGTGACGTGCGCGAAATGTGGTGGACACCTCGGCCACGTGTTTGTTGGCGAGGGGTTTAGCACCCCTACAGATAAACGTTATTGCATCAATGGCGGCGGGCTTCTGTTTGTGCCTGCCAAGGAGGATGGGAAGACTCCTGCAAAATAGTGGCTGTGAGGGTTCCGCGCATCCGCACCGAGTCTGCTGCCAGTAGCGGAATCCAAGCATGACAGAATTTTCGGGAAAATGGAATTACCCCAAGGAACTTCCGGTGGTCGAGCACCGGGAGGAAATCCTAGTCGCCCTGAAATCTAATCAGATCGTGGTGGTGGTTAGCGATACCGGTTCCGGCAAGACCACCCAACTCCCCAAAATGGTCGCGGAGGCGATGGGTCCTAACGGCGGGCGCATAGGCTGCACCCAACCGCGGCGTATCGCGGCGGCCAGTGTAGCCAAACGTGTGGCAGAAGAACTTAGGGTGCCTCTTGGAGGATTCGTCGGCTATCAGGTCCGCTTCGAGGATCAGACCACGCGTGACACGCGCATCAAGTTCATGACCGACGGGATACTGCTGGCGGAAACCCAGGGTGATCCGGAATTGCGCCAGTATCAGGTGTTGATCCTCGATGAGGCACACGAACGCTCGCTGAATATCGATTTTCTATTAGGATATCTCAAACGCTTGCTGGAGAAGCGCCGGGACCTGAAGCTGGTGATTTCCTCGGCGACCTTGGATGCCGGGGCCTTCGCTGCGTTTTTTGCGCGTGCCGGAGAACCGGCCCCGGTGATAGAGGCTCCAGGCCGGATGTTTCCCGTGGCGGAGTTTTTCCTGCCGCCTATGGATGACGAGGATTTGCCGCAGCATGTGGCGCGGACAATTGATGTATTAGGTGGTATCGAGCCCTATGGCGATGTGCTGGTGTTCCTGCCTGGCGAGAGGGAAATTCGCGAATGCGCGGAGGTGCTTGACGGTCGGCGCTTTCCCGGGACTGAGATACTGCCCTTGTTCGCTCGGCTCGGTCTGGGCGAACAGCAGCGCGTGTTCAACCCGGGGAATCTGCGGCGCATCATCCTTGCGACTAACGTAGCGGAAACTTCCCTAACGATTCCGCGTATATCCTGCGTGATCGATTCCGGAGTGGCTCGCGTGAACCGCTGGAGTCCTGGGAAGGGAGTGCAGCGCCTGCAGGTGGAACCGGTCAGCAAGGCCAGCGCGCGTCAGCGCAAGGGTCGCTGCGGTCGCGTCCGTGATGGCGTCTGCGTGCGGCTCTACGAGGAACATGAACTGGACGAACGTCCGGATTTCACTGACCCGGAAATCCGCCGCAGTTCACTGGCCGGGGTGATCTTGCGCATGAAGTCGCTCGGCTTGCCTGAAATCAGTGAGTTTCCATTTCTTGATCCGCCGTCCCCGAAGGCAATTTCGGAAGGATACCGCACCTTGCGCGAGGTGCATGCGTTGGACCGGGACAAGAACCTAACGGATTATGGGCGGCAGATGGCGCGGTTACCGGTGGACCCGCGGCTTGGGCGGATGTTGATAGAGGCCCGCAAGGAGCATTGCCTTGCGGAAATGCTGCCCATCATCGCTGCGCTGGAATCCAACGACCCACGCGAGCGACCCGCGGAAAAACCCCGCGAGGCGGATGAGGCACATGCCCGTTGGAAGGATGGCGAGAGCGATTTCATCGGTATCCTGCGGATGTGGCGGGATGTTTCCAAGTTTCGCGATGGGCAGGGACGCTGGAAGCGAAATGCGTTGCGGAAGTTTGCGTCGTCCGCATTCCTTAACGCGCGGCGCGTGATCGAGTGGGGAAATGTGGCGGATGAGCTTACAGATCTACTAGAACGGGAGTGGAAGGTGAAGGAGGTGCGGAAGAAGGGAGGCGATGCGGACGCTTATCCCTATGCCGCGATCCACCGCAGTTTGTTAGCCGGTGTGCCGAGGCAGTTCGGGTTGTGGGACAGGGAGAACAAGGCCTATCAGAGTGCCTCGGGTGGGTATTTTGCGGTGTTTCCGGGGTCTGGATTGTTCGGGCTGCCCAAGCGCTGGGAGTGGGTAGTGGCGATGGAGTTGGTGGAGACCTCCCGGTTATGGGCGCGGAGGGTGGCACGCATCGATCCCGAATGGCTGGAGCAGGTGGCTCCGCACTTATGCAAAAGCAAATACGGTGAGGCTCACTGGGACGAAGCCCAGGGCGCGGTCTACGGCAAAGAAACCGTGATCTGTGGAGGGCTACCGGTGATTGTAGGGCGGCGCGTGCATTACGGTCGAGTGGATGCCAAGGTGGCTCATTCTGTTTTTCTGCGTGAGGGATTGTTGGGCGGCGGCCTGCGCAAGCGCGGACGTTTTGTCGAGTATCTCAATGACATCCGTGGTGAGATCGAGGTCATCGAACAAAAACTCCGCCGACCCGGTGGTTTATGGAGCGATGATGCGATCTTGCGGTTTTTGGAACAACGGATTCCGGAGGATATCCATACTGCGGCAAGCTATCACAAGTGGATCGCCAATCATGAGGACGCGCTGATGGTGGGATTGGCGGATGTGCTGGACGATGATTTGGGGAGTCTGGGACTGAGCGGTTTTCCCGACACTGTCTTGCATGAGGGAGAGGAGTATCAGGTATACTACCACGCGAAACCGGGTGACCGTGATGATGGAGTGACGCTTGGCGTGCATGTCGATCAATTGCCGAAATTTCCAGCCTGGCTTCCGGGCTGGGGAGTTGACGGTAATTTATTAGAAAGAGCGGAGCTTCTTCTGCGTTCCCTGCCCAAAGACTACCGGCGCTCCTGCCAGCCTATCTCACCTGTGGCGGCGGGCTTTACGGACTTGTGGAGTTATGCGCCCAAGGATTTGCCCGTTTATCAGGCATTGTCGGATTATGTGAGGGAGCGCACCGGAGCCGTGGTTCCGACCGATGCTTACGATCCCACAAAACTTCCACCCCATCTGGTGACAAAGATATGGGTCTGTGATGACGATGGCGCGGAACTCGCAATGGGCGACGATGTTGCTGTGCTCAAGCTCCAACTCGCAGACCGTTTGAGGGTGCGCTTCGAGGTGGCTGCCAATGCCAACCTCGAACGCACGGGCATAAGCACATGGGACGGAGAGAGTCTGCCGGAGCGCGTTGAGACTCCCGGGGGGCCGGCTTTTCCAGCACTGGTGGATGAGGGGCAAAGTGTGGGAGTTCGCGCATTCGCCCGTGCGGCGGAAGCTACAGAAGCCCATCGTGCGGGCGGCGCACGTCTGCTATGGCTGGCACATGCAGACCAAGCGAATCACCTGAAGAAAAGATTTCCGTTAGGAATGATGGCCAAGGTGGAGCTGCCACGCCTCGGTGTGGGCGGCACGTCATTGGCGGATCTGATTATGTTAGCTGCTGAGGGTGCCGCAGGCGGGACCTTTCCCACATCGCCCGATGATTTCCGCGCACTTGCAGAGCGGGCGAGGGGACGCTGGTTCGATGCGGCGTCAGGCATCGGCAAAAGTCTGGACGAGATTTTCGAAATCCTGCCGGATATCCGGGGGTGGATCGCGTCCAATAAAAATGACCGCAATCTGGGAGTGATTGCCGATGATCTTGAGGAACAACTCACGTGGTTGTTCCGGGCGCGTTTTGCCTGGCACTCGGGGATAGTCCGGTTTCGTGATTACCCCCGCCGCCTGCGCGCCATTCGTTCTCGCCTTGATAGGGTGAAATCTCTGCCCATCATCAAGGATCTTGAAAAAATGGAACGCTTGCGCCGTCTATGGTTGCCGTGGTTTCAGTGCTGGACCGGTAATCCCGATGATCCCGCTCTCTGGCCGCACGGATGGGCGCTGGAAGAACTCCGCGTCTCCCTCTTTGCCCCGGATGTGTCATGTATCGCCAAGGTTTCCGAAAAACGCATCGAGGAGATGTGGAATAATCTGAAGTCAGGCTGACTCGATTATCACATTGCCGTAGGGCGTGGCATCGCCTGTGCGGATGAGTCCGATCGCTAGGGGGACGCGTTTTTTGAAATCCAGATGCGCTTCGCGGGTAAGCGGGATGTCACCGAAGAGGCTACTGAATTTGGCGAGGGTTTCCGGAGTGTTGTGGGTTAGAAACTCCTCGGCCTGCCAGATGCGGCCGATTTGGAAGACAGGTTTGATCAGGCTCAGCACATCGAGCACGGTGGGGATCCCATGAGTGAGAGAGATATCCACGGTTTCGATTTGCGGCCAGAATGGGAACGCCCAGTCGGAGATGACGAGGGTGTTGGTGTGGCGAATGCGCGCGAGCAGGTTGAGAACGTGGGGATTGAGGATGCCGGATTTGAGCATGGTGGTGAGTGGGGTTGCCGGAGAGTGTTGCCATGGACGCAGGGCCGGTCAATCAGAACCCGGCATGTCCAAGGACTTCCATGATAACGTTGCGCTAAGGCAGACGCGTGGTTGGGGTGAGTTGGTGGGGTGGTTGAGCGGATTTTGGCGTCTTGCCAGCAGCGCCTTGTTCAAGGGCGCAGCCGAAGTCTCCGCTACGCTCCGACTTCGCAGCACCCTTTATTGTTCGCTATCTTATGGTTTCTGTGGGTATAGTTCACGGTAAGTCTTGCCGCCATGGGCTTTTAAAATCTCAATCGTTTTCTCGGCCCTTTTCTTTGCATGCTCGGCATTATCAAGTGGCGTTTCTACTTCCTGTCCAATTACATTCACATTAGCGCCATTTTCAAGCAATAGCGAAACCGCATCTGGTTGCGCGGTTTCTGATGCTGCCAAGAGCGGCTCCGAGCCATCACCCATTGAACAGCTCGGAACGGCGTTGGGGTCTGCTCCAGCTGAAAGAAGTTTTTGCATCCCGGTCAAGTTTCCTCGGCTAGCCGCCTCAGTGAGGTGAATCTGTCTTGCATAAACGAAATCGAAGTCGATATCAAATAGATAACGAACCGACCACCCTATCACAGCGCCAATCAGTAATGTTGCGAGTGTTATGAGAATGGTACGAATCATGTTTTTAGCGCGAACGTATAAGAGTTGGCATCCCCACTAGCGGGGACGTGCGTTGAGGTTCATGTTGTGGGTGATATTGTCGACAGTGCGGCTAGTGGGGGTTGCTCAACCTCGTCTAGTTCGCTGTTGTTATTAATGAATGTCCTTGCTATGCTCATCGTGACTTCATGAGCGTCAGCCTTATAAAGTTGCTCAAAACCTATCGGATATTGTCCTGCTCGAATGTCGGAAAGACCGTCATCCAGCAAATACCAGTCCATGAGGTAACCAGGGTAATCATTCGTGTAGCAAAGCTCGTAAAGCTGGGAAACAAGAAGTTCATAGTCGCTGCCTGGCTCCAATATCGCCTTCGCAAGGTGGAGAGAGTAAGTCCGAATCGCCTCATCTTTCTGCGGTTCGCAAAGTCCCAATTCGGACTTCACTTTCGCAAGATATTCTCGCAGCTCAAATATCGACTCACGTTCGTCAAATCCCGCCAAGATCCGCAAAGAGTCTGAATCCAAACCGTCGACCATTAAGTCGACAGCCCACGCAACAATATCTTTTGGTTGAACGCATCCTAAGGCGCTCATTGCGAGCAAGACATTTGTTGGTGTCTTCATTCTTTTAGCGAACAGTGTCAATAAGTAGTGCGCGGCATTTGTCCTGTAACAACCGCATGCGGCATAATAAGGACAAATTCGGCACGGCAGTGCGGACTACGTCCCCCGTCGCCGTAAAGGCGGCGTAAGACAATCCCCTTTATATCGGATAGCCTCCCACTGGCAAGGCCATTCTTCCGTGATTGTTTCCGAACTGCACTTTTTGTGGTTAATCATCATCCATTCTCCTACCAGCCCAGAAAAGCGGCGGAAAAAGATGCCGCACCCTCACCGCCTCCTTCGCGCCTTGGCGGCTTTGCGCGAGACAATCTTCCTCTTCGTTTCGGATTTAATGCTTATAATTTAGTGCTTTGCGTCAGTTCTACATACGGTGATTCATGGATTTCCGCAGGTTTGGAACCGAAGAGTATAAGCCACCATTCCCGGGCACAGCCGAGCACGATCAGTGCGACGAATCCCAGAAAAATCGTGACCACCACGATGTCTATGCGGGCGTTGAAGAGGGAGGTTTGCACCGCTTTCAGTGCATCCGCAGGTACACCTGCCGCCAGTTGCGCTTGGCACTTGCGGATCTCCGGCAGGAACCCTGCGGCCAGCGGGGAGAAAATCTTCAGCCAGCCCGCCATGAAGGTAACGCATGTCAGAAACACCAGCGGAACCAGCGTGACCCAGCAGTAGCGTGCTTTGCCGGATTTGATCAGCAGGGTGGTGCCTAGACAAAAGGCTATCACCGCAAGTAGCTGGTTGGAGATGCCAAAGAGCGGCCATAGACTTTTGGAAATACCTGCCGGGTCAATTGATCCCTGATAGAGAAAGAATCCCCACGCGGCGACCAACAGGCCGGTGGCGGTGATATTGCCTAGCCAGTTGCGGGTGTCCCCCAGCGGCTTCCAGAGATTCCCTAGCAAATCCTGGAGAATGAAACGTCCCACACGGGTACCGGCATCCAGCGTTGTCAGGATGAATAGGGCCTCAAACATGATGGCGAAGTGGTACCACAGCGAGAGTGCCGCTTTCCCGGGAATCACCTTGGAAAACATCGTGGCCATGCCCACCGCGAAGGTAGGTGCGCCGCCAGTGCGGCCGATGATGGTGGGTTCCTGTAGGTCATCCGCCAGATTTTTCATTTCCGTGAGGTTCACCTGATAGGACTGGCCGTAGGAGTTGATTTTTTCGATCTGACGTTCCACTGCAACCGGGTCGCGTGGGTTGACGGGGGAGTTGATGGCCAGATATTGCCCGGGCGGCAGCGCACAGGCGGCAATGATGGCCATGAGCGCCACCAGCATCTCGGTGACCATCGCGCCGTAGCCAATGAGGCGGATGTCCGACTCTCTTCCTAACAATTTTGGAGTGGTGCCCGAGGAGATCAGCGCGTGGAATCCGCTCACCGCCCCGCAGGCTATGGTGATACAGACAAACGGGAAAACCGGGCCTGGCACCACGAAACCGCTGCCGTTGATGAACTGTGTCACAGCCGGCATGCGCAGCGGTGGCATGGCAATGACGATGAATACTCCGAGCACGCCCACGGTGCCAAGTTTCATGAAGGTGCTGAGGTAGTCGCGGGGGGCCAACAAAAGCCAAACCGGCAGCACTGAGGCTGCGAATCCATAGATCATGATCGCCCATGCCAAGGTGGGAGCGTCCAGACGCAAGGCCTGGTTCCAGCTCTCTGGCAGATATTTCCCGGCCACCACCGCGAGCAACAATCCTGCCACGCCGATGATGGACACACCTGTGACACGCATCGTGCCGGATTTCAGCAGGACTCCCATGACCATCGCCAGGGGGATGGTGGCGGCTATGGTGAACAGTCCCCACGGGCTTTCCGCCAGTGCCTTGACCACCACCAGCCCAAGCACGGCTAGCAGAATGATCATGATGGCAAGCAGCGAAATCATGGCGATGACGCCAATGAGGGGATTGATCTCCTCCTTGAGCATCTGGCCGAGGGATTTGCCATCGCGTCGCATGCTGGCGAAGAGCACCACCGCGTCATGCACGCCACCGCCCAGTGTGGCACCTATCAAAATCCACAAGGTGCCTGGCAGGTAGCCGAACTGTGCGGCGAGCACCGGACCGACCAGCGGACCTGGGCCGGCTATGGCTGCGAAGTGGTGGCCGAAGACAATCCAACGTGGGGTGGGGACGAAATCCTTTCCATCAGACCGGGTCACAGCGGCCGGGGCACGCAAGGGGTCGATGGTCAGGACTCTGGCCATGAGCCACGCACTGTAAAATCGATAGCCAATTGCAAAGGTGCAGACTCCGGCGACCACCAACCAGAGGGCGTTCACGGGTTCGGCGCGCATGAACGCGGCGATGCCCACTGCCAGCGCGCCTAGCGCGCCAATAGCGGTCCACATCAAGAAGCGTATGAATCTCAGCATCGGGGAGGCGCCATGCTGAGGAGTCATCCGGAGGGAGGCAATTTATTTAGAGGCAAACGCCCGACCTTCGTTACAAGATAATACGGGTGCCAAAAGAGCTGAAAGTTCTGGGACTGTCGGAGAGTGTAAGGAATTTTGTGTAAGTGGTCTTTCGCTGAAGGCTGGTTAGTTGTTGGGCATGCGGTTTGCGAATTCAATGGTGAAATGGCTCAGGGCGCTTGGCCAGTTATGGACCGCCAC
>Ga0118677_10002559_pt1 | contig 36252 bp, 22 predicted proteins | sample AliMusrvi5mmetaG_FD_86154 | JGI IMG/M metagenome (GOLD analysis project Ga0118677, IMG submission 86154)
GTCCAGAAGAGCCGGAGCCTGCGCAAGGGCCGGACGAGGCTTCCGGCTCGGGAGTTGTCCACCGGGTAAGAGAGGATTTCATCGAACAGACCCGCTCCTGCTAACAAGTCCGATGCCAGCACGAAACGGCGGCGAGGGTGCCGGTCGCAAAGGAGCGTGAGCTGAGCCTTGGGAAAATGGTTCCGGACCGCCCACATCACTGGCAGGGCGACAATCGTGTCGCCGAGCTGGCCGATGCGAAACACGAGGATGCGTTTCGGCAGGATTGCCGAACTACTAACCACGGGAGCACTGACCACAAGACCACGAGGCCACGGGACCTTTCCCCATCTCTGCTTTTCTCCTTCCAGGCAAGCTGCCGCCCTTGGTCGTTTGCCGGTCTTCGCGGCAAGACCACTCTCTACTGACTTCGAGACTACAAACCACGGAATACGGACTACTTCCCTAGTATCCTTATGAGTAGCGGGAGGAAGCGCCTGCTTTGCCGTTCCCAACTCTGCAACATCTTGACGCGGCCGTTGATGCGCGAGCGCTCGGCCAGCGGCAGTCGTTTCAGGATGTCTGCGATTCGTTCCAGCCGGGCCTGGCCATTGTCCAAATGCGGAACAACCTGATCCCGGAGGAATCGGTTGGCCAGGGTGCGCAGTTGGGCGACGGCTTCGTAATGCGTCCGGCGTTCGCCGGGCACATACACGGTTCGAGCGGCACCAATACCGCAAAGGAACCTGAGGCCCTGGCTCGCGGAGCCTTTACTGAGACGAAGGCGCTCGATCAGGTCGTCCATGGCCAGCGGGCGGCCGGAAATGAAGAGCAACCCGTAGATTTCGGCCAAAGAACGCGGCTGGCCGAGGACCCGCGATAGTTGGACGAAGAAGTCAATAATCTCCGTTTCCAGCGGGGTGAGCTGAGCGACTGGCGACCGGTTCGGGCCGGTTGGGGCCGGTTCTTTTTCCATGAGCGGCACTACCATGAGCTCAATTCGTACCAGAATGTTCTGTTTGTTCAAGCAGATTTGAACAAGACACTGTGGAGACTACCGACCGCGGGAGTTGCGTGCATTTCGTACGGCGCGTTGGCGAGTTGCCGACCGGGATGCCTCGCCGAGGCGTCCCTAACCACCTTACCAAGGACCAGCAGATGCGCCGCATTTCGTAGTTTGGAGAATAATTTGCTTTGCGATTGAAGGGGCATCGGACAGAGTAGGCGAACGCTAAAGGCTAAAGGCTGAAACGCGATGTGCTATGTACAAAACCCGAAATATGAGGGGCCGGATGCGGAAGTGGGCCAGACAGCGTGGCGGTTGGGCGGGAGCGATCTTGGCGTTGCTGGCGGGGAGCCTACAGGCGGCACGGGGACAGGATGCAGTGAGGATGTCTATCGCGGGCGCACAGGCAGCGGAAGCGCAGCGCCGGGCGGCTGCGACTGTCGGCTACTACAATCTGCAACTTGGGCCGACTTACTGGAATCTAGGCACTGGCCTCGGGACCCAATACAACAGCAACGTAAATCTCACGGACACCAATCCAGAGAGCGATTTCATCTTTACCCCGCAAATCAACACGCGGATGCTGTGGCCCGTTTCGGACCAGAACAGCCTCAATTTGACCTTGGGCGCCGGCTACTCAGCTTACGTTCAGAATTCGAAGCTGGACCGGGCATTCATCACCCCAGGCTCCGCGTTGGCATTCGATCTCTATATCGAGGATTTCTGGATCAACCTGCATGACCGATTCTCCATATTGGAAAACCCGTACCAGGATCCCACTGTGGCGGGCTCGGGAAATTACGCGCAATTCCAGAACGCCGCAGGCGTTACGACGGTCTGGGACCTGAACAAAGTCGTCCTAAAATCCGTCTATGACCATGTTGACAGCATGCCGATCAACGGCAGTCAAGGCCAGTCCGCAGTATCCGAAGAGGTCTTTTCGCTGTGGGCGGGTTATACTTTGAAGCCGAAAGTACTTTTGGGGCTCGCCGGCGGTGCCTCACTGATCAACCAGGGGAACACAAGCACCAGCACGGGCCTGGGGAATGGAGTCCAGTGGAACGTGGGACCGTTCTTCGAGGCGCAGGCCAGCGAGTATATTCAGGTGAGCGTCAACGCCGGCTACACCGGGTTCGTGCCTGAATCGGAGGGGAACATAAACAGCAGCGATCTGAGCGGTGGGTACGGCCAGGCCAGCATCACTCACAGGCTAAACCAGTATGTGTCCTACTCGCTGGCCGGGGGGCGCATTTTAAGTCTCTCCCTTTACGGCAGCGCGTCGGATATGTATTTCGCCAGCTTAGGAGCGAGTTGGAATCTTATCCACAAGGTCAGCCTTGCCACGTCTTTTTTATATTACCATGGCACGGCAACCAGTTCCTATAACGAGACCTACGACCAGTATGGCCCGCAGGTGACGTTGTCCCGCCCGCTTACCAGAAAGCTCTCCAGCAGTCTCAGCTACCAGTTTTACCTGCGCGACTCGAATCAAGCGAACCGGAATTATACGGTGAATCTGGTGAGCTTGAATCTGAATTACACGTTCTGAAGGAATTGCGAGATCGTGGACTATGGACCAGGGACCACCGCTGCGGGGCCGCAGTGCTGAAAGAGTTATGGCGTTGGGTCTGAAATCTGCTATAAGGGTCGGATTCTGAGAATGATGAGAATTACATGAAGCAAGCTTGCTTGGTCATTTTGGCCCTGGCGGGCCTGGCGGCTTTGGCCCAGACGCCACCCGCTGACGGCGGACTGCGGGCCCAAGGGACCTCGGGCCACGGGACTACGGGGGGGACGGATGCGCCGACGGTGGTCGCTGGAACGAATGCGGCGGTGGCTACGCCTGCGAGCTTAAGCGGGTATGTAGCGGACGACAAGTATAAGCTCCGGGTGGGTGACAAGATCAGTCTGCAGATCCTGGAGGACCGGGATGCGCCGAGGGGCTTGGTGGTGGCAGATTCGGGCGAACTTGATGTGCCCTATGTGGGCCGGGTCACAGCCTCGGATAAGACCTGCAAGCAATTGGCGGAGGAGCTGAAGGCACGGCTGGAAAAGGAGTACTATCACCGGGCAACAGTCATTATCGCACTGGACGTGGCGAACAAGTTCTTGGGGCGAATATATGTTTGGGGTCAGGTACGCAACCAGGGACCGGTTGATCTTGCAGTCAACGAAAACCTAACGGTGGGCAAAGCGATTCTACGCGCTGGCGGCTTTGGCGATTTTGCCAACAAGAAACGAGTGAAGGTGGTCCGCGGCGGAGGCAAGGAAGGCGCGGCCAAACAGAGTTTCGAGCTGAACATGGTTGACATTCTCGAGAAGGGCCAGACTGAAAAAGACGTCGTTCTCCAGCCGGACGATTTCATTATCGTCCCCTCACGGTTGATTAACTTCTGAGCCCGATTTCGCAAGACATGAGCGACCACGCTGACCACCGCCGGATTGACCGGTCCAGCGCGAGGGCACGATTTCATACACGCTTAAGCCGCTACCGGAGCCTGTTGCGCCGACGATGGTGGGTTTTGGTCCTGGGCTCCATCCTGGGGATGGCGGTACAAGGCGTAAACACCTGGTCCGAGCGCCTGTCTTTCAGTTCGGTGGGACGGATGATTGTGAGCATCAAGCTGAATATCGCCGAAGGGTCGGTCTATTCGGAGGAACTAAGCAATTTCCTGGGAACGCAAGCGTCGCTGATGCAAAGCGGGTTGGTGATTAACCGGGCGCACGGACGGGCGAGCGCGCAGAAACCGGAGTGGAAGATGCAGGCGGCGGCGCTGAACGTTACAGTCCTGCCCAAGACGACGATTTTTGTGCTGCGGGCAACCGGCGCGGACGCGGGATACACGCGGGCGTTCTTGCAGGCATGCATGGAAGAGTACATCGCGCTGAAGAAGGAGATGGTAGCGCAGACTTCCGACACCACGGTGGCGGGCCTGACGGAACAGGTGATGCGGCTCGAGAAAGAGCTACGCCAAGCCGATGCGGAGCTGCTGGCATTCCAAAGCACCAATAGCGTGGTGTTCTCCCAGGACCCGGCCAACAACAGCGCGGCCAATTACCTGGCGGCGCTCAACCAGCGGCTGGCCAGCCAGAAATCCGAGTACGAACTCTTGCAGTTGCTGACGGTGGACCAAAGCCTTGACCGCCAGCAGGGCACGGGGGGGGCGGGATCCCTGGCTAATGGCTCGACCGATCGCATTCCAGCCGCTGGCGGCGGCGAGCGAGCGGACACCGATTACTTCAGGGCCAAACAGCAGTTGCTGCTACTGCAAGCCGAACAACAGGAACTGGGCCGTTACCTGCGGACCAACCACCCGAAGATGGTTGCCATGAGCGAGGACATTTCCCGGCGAGAGCAGTTGCTCAAGATCTTCCGGATGCAGAGTGCGGAACAGTTGGAGAGCCGGAAGGCGTCGCTGGCCTTGGAGATTCAAAACCTTGAAAAGGAGGTGAGGGAGTCGGACGGCAAGATGCTGGACATTCAAATGAAATCGGCGGAATACCAGCGACTGAAGGGGAATGCGCAACGAACCCAGGCGCTGTACGACAGGCTGCTGGCGACCATGCAAACGCTGGATGTGAACAAGGAAATTAGTCCGGAGAGCGTCACGGTTATGGAGGCGGCTTCGCCCGCCTCCCAGGCCCAGTCGGACCGGTCCAGGCAGGTACAGAGGGGCGGCCTGGTCGGACTGGGACTGGCGGTGCTGGTGCTCCTATTCCTTGACCGGCTGGATGATCGGATGCTTTCTACGGTCGAATTGAAAGAGGCGTTCGATGAGGAGGTAGTGGGCCAGATTCCCCGGGAAAAGGCGCGTGGACCCGGGCGACAGGTGGCTCTGCTTAGGCCGGCGGATGATCGCCACAGCTTCGCCGAGGCCTACCGAAATCTACGCTCTTCCTTAATGTACATGGCGGAATCCGCGGCGCGGCCCAAAATCCTTCTCGTGACCAGTTCGGTGCCGGATGAGGGCAAGTCACTGACGGCCGCCAACTTAGCCATTACGATGGCCAGCACCGGCTCGCGGGTGCTGCTGGTGGATACGGACTCGCGCAAAGGAGCGCTGCATGAACGTTTCCAAGTGCCAGGCAAGCCCGGGCTGACGGAGGTGCTGAGCCAGGGATTAAACTGGGAGGAAGTGGTCCGGGACACCAGGACCCCCAATCTGTTCTTGATACCCCAGGGCTCGTTCGCACCCAACGCCAGCGAGCTGTTTATTAGCGGGGTGACCAAGAGCTTCTTGCAGGCCACGGCCGCTAAATACGATTACGTGATTTTAGACACGGTGCCGGTGATGGCGGCGGATGACGTGACCAGCCTGGCTCCGCACGCAGACGGGGTGCTTTTCTTGATCCGCGCTGAGTTTACCTCCGCGCGCGTCGCCCGCGCGGCTCTGGAATCGTTGTATCAGCGGCAGGCCCGCGTGCTTGGCCTGATCTTCAACGCGGCGCGTCCCAGCTTCGAGGAGTACTACTATTACCGGTATCGAGGGTACTACAAGAAGCATCCTGTGGCCGAGAGCAGGCCCAAGCCGGAAGCCGAGCGAGCTGGAAAGGCATGAGGGCAACCGGGCGTTGATTGCGGGATTGTTGAGAGTTGAGATTGGATGGAGAATTGTGTCCCTCGGTAGTTGTCTTCTAAGTAGAGAATGAGCCAGACGGTTGAAAGTTACTCGTCGGGGCGTGGGTCGGCCTGGTTTTGCCTGCGCACGCAACCGAAGCATGAGCACATCGCGGCGGCGCACTTAAAAGGCGATCCGGAGATCGAGATCTACCTGCCGCGAATCCGTTTCAAGCGCGCTACGCGGCGTGGGCCGGTGTGGTTCACGGAAGCCTTGTTTCCGAATTATCTGTTTGCGCGGTTTGACCTATCAGCGTGCCTGCGTCGTGTATGCCATGCGCGGGGCGTTCATGGCGTGGTCCATTTTGGCGGCTGCTGGCCCATCGTGCCGGAAACGATCGTCGCGGAATTGCGAGCTAGTGTTGGCGCCGACCAGGTACACGTGGTAAGTGATGAACTACGGCCGGGCGAATCGGTGCAGATTGCCGGCGGTGTGTTTCATGGTCTCCAGGCCGTCGTCACCCGCGTCATGCCCAGCCGGGAACGGGTGGCGGTGTTGCTGGAGTTCCTGGGACAACAAACGAGTGTTGAATTGCCAAACGAAGCCCTGATCCGAGAGGGGGATGAACGGACACGGATGCTTTGAAGAAGGAAACCAAGGACTACTCATTCCGGAACCACCGAGGCGATAAAGCAGAAACTGGGAGACCAGCACGCAGCAAGCCGGGTCAGAGCGTGCGGCGGGTGATGTTGGAGAGGATGGCGCAAAGGACGAGGAACAGGAGAACAATCGAGTAGATCTGGAACGGGAAATCATAGCGAGCATGCACCATGCAACCACTCAACGCCAGCCAGGTGAGAACAATAAAGCACTTACCCCCGTGGATCCCGCCAGGAGCAAACCAGCGCAGAAGGACAGCCATTAATGCCAGCGCAATAAGAGCGCTGCCGAGCCAACCGAACGTTATGCGGATCTCAAGCCAGTCATTGTGCAGTTGAGCCGGCCAATAGGTGCCCGTCGAAAACCGGTAAAGCGGAAAGACCGTTTCGAACGTGCCGGGACCAGTGCCAAATAAAGGGTAATCCCCGGCCATCGGGCGGGCCTTCTCATACATCTTCCACCGGATTTGGGCGTCTTCGCTCATGTGGTGCAGGCGCGGTTTAAGCGTCTTCCAGCCCAGAGTAAAACCGAGCGCCAGCGCACTGCTAAAGAAAAGGACCAGGCAGGCTAGGGTCACTCTCTGGGTCGGGCGGTCTCCTTGCCGTCGAGCTGTAAGCAGGAAATGGGTGGACAAGAGAAAGAAGCTGGCCAAGGCAATGATGGCGACGGTGACAAGCGCCCCGCCGCGGCTGGTGGATATGATCGGGCAGGCGGCCATGATGGCAGCAATGAAAAGAAGTAGGTGGTGAGCGCCCCGTCGAGTACTATGCGACCGGTTGAGTGTCCACCAGAACCCCAGGCAAACCGGCCAAATCAAATTAAAGTACTGCGAGGCGTTCGCACGGTAGGCGTAAGGGCCGAACTGGGTACTGGCGCCCGGATTGACGCGCGGTTTAACAAGAAAGAGCAGCTTGCCGGAGCCGTCCAAGCGCTGGATAATCCCTTCCGCGCCGAGCAGTCCGCCGTTGATCGCCAGGATCCATAAGAGCCGGCAGAGACGGACTGGAAGCAACGGGCCTGACTTCTCACCGCCTGTCTGAGGGTTGCGTCGCTCGGCCCGTGCCTCTCCTTCCGATTTCCCCATCAGCCAATCCCGGATGGCCCAAAAGGAACACGCCAACCCGAGGTAAGTCCAAAACGCCACCCAGGTTCGGCTGCTATCCAAGCTATGGGGCAGCCACAGAATGCAGCGATGGTAGGCAAAGCTCCGTTCGGCGAGATGAAAGGTGGCCCGCGCGTTCACGGCGCTGAGGAGGCAGTATCCGAGAATCGCAACCGTAAGAACCGCCAGGACGGCAATGAGGCGCGCAGCGATGCTCTGTAGTCCGAGGACCAGAGACCACTGACCAACGGCGATGTCCCGTAGCCCCTCGCTCTTGACTCGCTCCCAGCGTGGCGGGTGGTAACCCTTGAACCAGCGGATGACTAATTTGCAGGCGAGCAAGAGGCCCAGAATGTACCCCACGGCATTCATGAGCCAGATTGACCAGGGTTGGGTCGTGCCGAAGGCCCAGGGACTAAACACCGCCATGAAGTAAATCAAAGGTTCCGTAAGTTCCTCACATGCGCGGTAGAGCTGGACGTCGCGGGCGCGTAGGGGCTGGGGTCTTGTCAGAATCCGCTTCGCTCCGGGCACTTCCGAAACAAAGCCCGCGCCTGGAGTGGGGATTCCGGACTGTCCGTTTCCTTCCATGTCCCGGCATTCAATCCCAAAAGCAAAAACTGGGAAAGCCTAAAGTAGAAAGCACTGACCTCCGCCGGCCCACTCGCCATTATTCCTCCAGCTCTCCACCAGCCTATCCCGGGGGCCTCGCCGGACACTCGCCGGACACTCGCCGTAGTACCCTCGATCCGGATCGAGGGTACTACGGCGAGTGTCCGGCGAGTGTCCGGCGCGTCTCCTATGTGACTCCCCAGCCACCACAATGGGGTTGGTCTAGGCAAGGCGGGCCCTAACGAGGTGTCCAAATATGAGACAACATGCACCTACCCCACCCGAAATGCCGTTATAAATACCAGGGACAGGGCATTGGAACCTTGTGTCGGACCTCTTGGCTGGATTGCTCAATTGCTCAACATTTGCAGTCGGGGGCTCCTGGGGCCGCCGCTGTACCACTGGCTCAAAGGGTAATCAAGCTGGTGATTGCATCACCCTAAACCCACCACAGCAGCGGTTGCACAGGCACTGCACTCATGCCACGTTCGGGTTCGGGATTTGAACGTTAACCAAAGATGAAATCATGCCTGTTGATGCGAATGCCATAGCGAAGTTCCAGGGGATCAAACGATTTGTGGTCCTCATGCTGGAGAACCGGTCTTTCGACCATTTGTTGGGATACCTGAAGGCCGTCTATCCCAGGGTAATGGGTCTGAGCGGCAGCGAGTTCAACCAGAAGGATCCAAATTCACCGTCCGATCCCCCCATCAAGGTCAACCGCGCGACCTCATTCCTGATGACGTTCGATCCTGGCCATGAGTATTACGACGTTCAAATCCAGCTTTACGGGCCGCTCAAGGGCACCGATCCCAGTTTGCCTCCCATCGCAAACCCGGAGTCCAACCCCGCGCCTATGACCGGCTTCATCGCCAGCGCCACCCAGGCGGTTGACTTTAGCGGAGATGAGAACTTGGTGATGGAGTGCTTTCAACCCGATCAACTGCCGGTTCTCACCACCCTGGCAACCGAGTTTGCGTTGTTCAATTGCTGGTATTCATCCCTCCCCGGCCCCACCTGGCCAAACCGCTTCTTCATCAACGCGGCGACCTCGGGGGGAATGACGGACAGTCCTTCAACCAGCCAAATCCTGGCGGGCTTTTCCTTCCAGCACGACACGATCTACGAGCGACTGGACAACGCGGGCAAGGATTGGTGCATCTACCATGACGGCCTGCCACAGTCGGCGGGAATCTCCAGCTTACGCGATGAGTATATCAATCCTCTCACCAAGAAGTTCCAGGATATGGATAACTTCTTTGAGGACGTCAAAAATGGAGCCCTGCCCTATTACAGTTTCATCGAGCCTCGTTACGATACCGGTAACAATTATTTGGACGGCAACTCCATGCATCCCTTGAATGACATCCGGAAAGGAGAGGATCTGGTGAAACGGGTCTATGAGGCACTCCGCAATTCCCGGTATTGGGCGGAGACAATGCTGATAATCACGTTCGATGAGCACGGCGGGTTCTACGATCATCAGCCGCCACCGGCAACGGTCCCGACCGGCGACGATTCCCGCTACGCCAATCCCAATTACTCCTTCCAGTTCAATCGGTTGGGTATCCGCGTCCCGGCCATTGTGGCTTCGGCTTACACCGCCAAAGGCACGATTATCGGCGACGATCCGGCCGACCCTACCACCGTATTCGACCATACCTCCGTCCTGGCGACAGTTGAAAGGCGGTTTGGACTGGCACCACTGACGAAACGGGATGAGTCGGCGAACACGCTGGAGGTCGCGATTAACCTAACGGCTCCCCGGTTGTTGCCGGCCGAAGCGCTGATTGCGCTTCCGAACCCTGCCGCCGATGCAGGCGTAGCCGCCGCAGCGGATCCGGCCGGGATCTTTGCGGCCGACCCCAAAGCCCCCCTTTCAGTGAACCAGAAGACGATGGCCGCTCTGGCACTGGCATGTGAACTCAAGATCACTGCACTCGATTGTCACGCCGCCCTCATCAGCAATCATCAGAAGCTCGTGGAACAAAAGGACGCCGCCGATTATATCCAGAAAGTGGAGGACAAAGTTGTTGCGCGGCGTGCGGCCCCTCCTGACGAGTGATCTGAGGAAGAGGAGAGGGGCAGGTTCATCAGCATTGGCATTTCCGCACGGCCAGGTTCTTCCGGGAGACGTAATTCCGCCCGGGTACCTGACGGCTGGTGCGCGTCAATCCCCATTGCCACCGGCTCCAGGCAGTGATAGAAGCTCTGTCGTGAAGTGACTCATCCCTAGGGAATCCGCCCGCGCGATAGAATGAAAGTGCCGCACACCAAAGAAGCCGTCGTTCCTCAAGAAAAGATCGAAGATTACCTCCTCAACCCCAGCCATCCCATCGGTGGCAGCAAAGCGGAGTTCTTCCGGCGGTTTGGGTTCAGCCGGGAAGAGTGGAGCGTTTTGGCCGATGCGCTCCGTCTGCACGTGCGCGCAAACCCAATCACCAACTCGGTCTCTGATGTGGACGGCACCACTTATCTAGTCGAGGGACCTTTGGAGTCACCGTCTGGTCGAAGACCCCGCCTTCGAACGATCTGGCTCGTGGAAACCGGTAAGCTTGCACCGCGCTTCATCACAGCTTATCCTCTGGCTGCATGATCAAAGAACTGGACTGCGTCGCTCTGACAGCGGACCTCCCTGAACACGGGCTTGCGGTTCGCGACGTCGGAGCAATCGTTCATGTCTATGAAGGCGGGCATAGCTTCCAGGTCGAATTCACTACATTTGATGGCAGGACTGTCGCCGTGGCGAAGGTCTCCGCCAACCAGATTCGTCCCCTCGGGAACAAGGAAATTCATCACGCCCGCGCCTTTGAGCCGGCAGCTCGCTGATTGGCGGGACTGCCCGACTCTCCAACGTAGGTCTTCGAGGGGGGGGTATGGCGCGCAACTTGCCAAGCAACGTATGGCGCTTTTAGGTTGCGCGGGTCGGTCACGGCCGCCGCGTCCCTACGATGATGCCCAGGCGCGTTTCCATGCCCGCCCGCGAGAATTCTTGAAAGGAGAGCGTACGGACGAAACATGCCAGCTACGGCGTTGCGCCCACTACGCGCACCGTCGCTGTTGAACCGGCCACCTTGGTCCCCTGCATCGGCTCGACACGTCCGCCGAGATAGGTGCCGAGGAATGCCTCGGCACGGGCGTTGAAGTCAGTGCGGTTTTCGGGGCGGGCAAAGCCGTGGCCTTCGTCGGGATAAACGACATAAATTACGTTGCCGCGGTTCCTTTCGATAGCGGCAACGATCTGCTCGGACTCAGCTTGCTTGACCCGTGGGTCGTTGGCGCCCTGCCCGATGAGCAGCGGGCGGATAATGCGATCGGCCGAGTTTAACGGGGAAGCCTTCGTTACCAACTCTGCGTCCTTGGGGTCATTCACATCGCCCATGCGGACGTTAAAGACCGCGAGCATCGGTTTCCAATACGGCGGGATCGAATGGATGAGGGTCTGAAGGTTGGAGGGGCCGACGATGTCCACGGCACAAGCGAAGACGCCTGGCGTGAACGTGATCGCCGCCAAGGCGCAATAGCCGCCGTAGGAGCCGCCCATGATCCCGATTTTCTTAGGGTCGGCGTAGCCTTCCTTCACGGCCCAATTGACAACGTCAATCAAGTCATCGTGCATCTTGAGCCCCCACTGTTTGTTGCCGGCGTTGAGGAATGATTTTCCGTATCCGGTGGAGCCACGGAAGTTGGGTTGCAGCACGGCATACCCACGATTGGCCAGCCACTGCGCGTAACCATTGAATCCCCACTCGTCCCGCGCCCATGGACCACCGTGGGGGAAAAGCACCAGCGGGAGGTTCTTGGGCGGCACGCCCACGGGCAAGGTCAGATAGCTGTTGATCTTCAACCCGTCACGGGCGGGAATGACCACGGCTTTCATTTCGGCCAGGGATAACCCCTCGAGTTTGGGCCGCGTGTTGAACAGGAAGGTGCCCTGCTTCGCCTTGCGATCCCAACGATAGAATCTGCCCGGCGCGCGATCGGATTGGTAGCCGACCAACCAGATATCGTCGGCCTCGGTGCGGTTGGCGATGAAGAAATCACCATCGTTCAGCTTCGCCAGGCTGTCGAAATCATCCTTTACGGATGGATCCACCACTTGCCACTTGGTGCGCCCCGGTGAGAACGACACCGCCTCCACGACATGCCGGCGCGGATGAATCATCACGTCCCCGGCATCCACCTCGCCGCTCACCGCGAGCACTTTCTCTTTGCCATCAGCGAGGTTCTTTTCCACCACCGCAGCGGTGTCGCGTCCAATGGAGGACATCAGATAGAGCGACTGGCCATCTTTCGTGAAGCCCAGCGCATTGAGTATTTCCTCCGGACCCACCTTGAGAAAGGTCGTCCATGGCGCTTGCTGGTCGGCCCGGACGCGAATCTCTGTTCCTCCCTCGGAGGTGGAGATTTGCGCGGAGCGGACGCGGAATTGCGCATCCGCGCCCCAGTCCGCTACGTCACCTGGGTTTTCAGTGTCCATTTCCAGCGCGCCATTCTTCAAGTTGAGCCGATAGACGTCGAACAGTGTGCGGTTACGGAGATTGAGTGCGACGAGGACCTCGTTCGGGAAGTCGGGATTTAAGTCAGTGACCTGCGCGCGCACACCCTGGAATGGGGTGTAATCTCGCACGTTGCCGGAGTCCAGGTCAACGCCGTACGCATGGAAATTCTCGTCGCCGTCACTGTCCTGCAAATAAAGCAGGTTGCGGTTATCCTTGGCCCAAAAATACTGGCGGATGCCGCGCTTCTTGTCCGCCGTGATGATCTTGTCATCATCCTTCCCGACCGTCTTCACCCACACTTGGAGGACGTTGTTGGTATCGGGCGCCAGCCAGGCCAAACGCTTGCCGTCCGGCGACAGCGACGGAGAGGTCCGTTCCGGGTTCCCAAACAGCAAGTCCCTCGAAATCGGGGGAGGTAATTCTCCATGGGCCGCAGCAGTCATAAGCAGAGACAGCACGAGTGCGATGAGTAACAGGCTTTTCATGATAGTCACTTTTCCTGGCGTTAAAGTCGCAGCGGTCGCAGGGTTGTCAAGCGTTGGTTTCGCAGACCCAAAGGGCAGACGAGCAGAGAGGGCAATCCAGCAACAGGGTCACTCTTGACGGCCATTGGATTCCAAATCCGACGAGGTTTTGTAGTGGTGGCATTTGAACGTCCGAGAAGCAGGAGCGTCAAAGCGTCGATGGTTCGTGTGAAGGTCATTTTCGCTTGGCTGCTGCCGACACTGGGATTGGCGGCCTCGGACCAGCATCTCTTCCCCCCGGTGAACGGATGGCCGGCTGGCTGCTCTCGCGCCTTGTCTGCGGCTGGGCACACCAAGCATGCGCCCATGCCTGATGTTCGCTCGTTCGAGCGCTCGGCACGGTTGCAGAGCCGTCGTATCGGAGCGCAGTCTGGCGGCAGCGGATTCTCTCTGACGGTCCCGAGCTTGGATCGGCAACTCCTGGAGTTGGGGCGGGTTCGCCTTTCTGCTGTTACTTCGGAGACAGCCCTTGACCTGGCCAAGCGCTGGCAGTTTCAATGGCGCACGGCGCTAGATCCGCGCGCTCCCTCCTCGGTTTCCTGATTCCTCTCCCGTTCTGTCTTAGCGTTCCACTTGTGTGGTATGCCCAGCGGTGGTCACTTCGCCGCGAGGTCAAGGTTTTGGCCAAGACAGTGAATCCAAGACCACGGCATTCGTGGCACGTATAACAACCAATAACTTATAGCTGAGAGAAATTATGAAACTTACATTGCGATACCATGGCCTTAACGCCCGCGCCTTCTGGCAAGGACTGGTCGAGGCCCAACTAAAGAAACTGGGAGGCCTCGTATCGATTGCCTCTGCCCGGGTGAGCCTGGAGCGACAGCACGAAGTCAAACCCGCCTTCCGGGTGCAAACGCTCCTGGAAGTGCCCGGGCCAGACTTTCATGCCGAAGCGAGCGACTACACACTTCAGGCCGCCTTGTTGAAAGCGGTGAAGGACCTCGAGCGCCAGATCCGAGCACGGAAGAGTCGCCAGTTGGATAAGTGGAAAACCAAGGTGCAACTCGGGTTGCTGCCAGGGCGTTCGGCACTGACCCCGGCAGGCTTCAGGGCCTGAGCGGCCGGAACGGAAAGCCTGTCCAGCGGGTGATGATGCGCGGCTGAACCCGCGTCGGAATAGGGACTTGCCTTGTGCGGCCGCGCAGGCAACGTCCCAGTTCTATCGAGGCCTCGTTCCCGGCCATGACACGCCTGGTCTTTGCAGAGCACCTTGCTTGGTTAAAAATCAAATGGGCGTCAGGGTTACAATGCTTTGACAGTCTTCGGAAGACCCTCCACCATTCGGAGAATATGAAGCGACCGAAAGGCTCCGTCGGCGTTCGTTTGGCCTCACTGCCAAGACCCCTAGCGCATACCTTCCAACTGGCCCGGCCTCGCCCCTGTGGTTTCACCCTTATCGAATTGCTGGTGGTCATTGCGATCATCGCCATCCTGGCCGCACTGCTCCTGCCGGCGCTGTCGAGCGCCAAAGAAAAGGCCAAGCGCATTGGCTGTCTGAATAACCTGCGCCAGATCGGCATCGGCATGACGATTTATGCCATGGATAACAACGACCGGGTGGTCCAGGCGCGCAACATTCCCGGCAGCTCCGATTGGGTGCAAATCGCGCTCAATCCACCAGAAGTCGCCGCGGCTGCTACCGTCGGCCTCACAATTCGGACCAACAACATCTGGACCTGTCCGAACCGGCCCGGGTTCCCCACCTATGAAAGCGAATATCCGCAATGGAACATCGGCTACCAGTATTTCGGTGGCATCACCAATTGGCACAATAGCGCCTACAACGGCCCTTCGCGCAGTCCGGTCAAGATCTCCCAGGCGCGGCCAGTGTGGACGCTGGCGGCGGACTGTATCATGAAGATTAACGGGGTATGGGGTGGCGTGGACCGCGACATCGCCTACGCGAACGTGCCGCAGCATATTAAACCGGGCAGCAAAGTTCCCGTCGGTGGCAACCAGCTTTTTGCCGATGCCTCTGCCCGCTGGATTAAAGCCCAGAAGATGTACTTTTTGACCACCTGGGCTGTGGGAACACGGGACGGCTATTTCTACCAGGATGAATCCGACTTTCCCGCTAATCTGATCAGTGTCCTGCCCAACTTGAGGTTTAAGTAGTGTAGGCGTCAGCGAAATACCTGGACTACTAGCCCTGATGAAATGAAACAACTTCTGATTCCACTGCTCTTCACCCTGACTGGTTCAGCCCTCTTGGGGTCCGACGTCCGCGTTGCTTTCCTGGGCGATAGCATCACCTATGACGGACGCTGGCCTGCGTTGGTCGAGTCCGCACTGCGCGCCACCCCGCAATTCGCCGACGTGGAGATCGTCAACTTCGGCCTGCCGAGCGAAACCGTCTCTGGCCTTTCCGAGGAAGGACATGCCGGCGGCCAATTCCCTCGTCCCTGCCTCCACGAAAGATTGGAGCGAGTGCTGGCCGCTTACGAACCCACGCTGGTCCTGGCCTGTTACGGAATGAACGATGGGATCTACCTGCCGCTGGACCAGACCCGCTTCAAAGCCTTTCAGGACGGCATCCTGAAGTTGAAGTCCGCCGTTGAAAAGCGCGGAGCTCGCATTATTTTTATCACGCCACCCTTGTACCAGCCGGCCAAGGCATCGGACGATTCCAACCGATACGACGCTGTCCTCGATAATTATGCGGATTGGTTGGTGTCGAAGCGCGCCTCGGGCTGGCAGGTCGTGGACATCCGACCGGCTCTGAAGCAAGCTGTTGCGCAGGCGCAAGCCGCGAACCCGGCGTTCGTCTATGCGGGTGATAGCGTCCATCCGAGCGACGAAGGCCATCGTTTCATCGCCCATGCCGTCTGCAAGGAGCTGTGGCCGCTGCTGAGCTTGTCCGGTTCGGTTCAGTTTGCAGAAGCCCGTGCATTGACGATCTTGAAGCAGCGACAGAACCTGCTCAAAGATGCCTGGTTGAGCAAGACACGTCACCTGCGCCCTGGAATCCCTGACGGACTTCCTCTGGAGCAGGCGCACGAAAAGGCGGTGCCGTTGCTGGCGGATTACCGCACGGCAATCGCCCACGCCGGAGACAATGCCCCCGCTAAGGTGTCCGAATGGTCAGGCTACGAGCGGCTCGACTTTGTGGTGAATGGGCGTGCAGCGCTGCTCGTCCGCCCAAAGGCGGCTGCTCCCGGCGCACCCTGGATCTGGCGCACCGAGTTTTTCGGCCATGAACCACAGGCGGACATCGCGCTGCTGGGTCGGGGCTTTCATGTGGCTTACCTGGATGTGCAAAACATGTATGGAGCGCCCGTCGCTATGAAGTTCATGGAAGAGTTTCACGCCCAAGTAACCCACGCTTACGGACTCTCGCCGAAGCCCGTCCTGGAAGGCATGAGCCGGGGCGGGCTCTTCGCCTTCAACTGGGCCGCGCTTCATCCCGACCGCGTTGCCGGGCTCTACGTGGACGCGCCAGTCTGCGATTTCAAGAGTTGGCCGGGTGGCAAAGGCATCGGACCCGGCTCACCGGGCGATTGGCAGGAGCTGTTGAAGGTTTACGGTTTCACGGAAGAACAGGCGCTCAACTACAGCAAGAACCCGGTGGACAACCTCGCGCCCCTCGCCAAGGCGAATATCCCTATCCTTGCCGTCATCGGTGATGCGGATGAAGTCGTGCCCGTCAGTGAGAACATCAATCTCGTGGAAGCGCGCTACCAGGTCCTCGGTGGAAAAATACGCGTCATCCGCAAGCCGGGCGGCAAACACCATCCACACAGCCTCATTGACCCTGCACCGATCGTAGACTTCGCCGTTCTCGCCGTCACCGCAAAGTAAGAAGCCAGGTACCAGTGACGGCCTTGGAGCCCTTAAGGGCAGCTATTTCTTGTTGGCGGCGTCTTGGCCATGCTTTGCCCAGGCTTCGAGCAGGTGTTTTTCCGTGTCGAGCCAGAGTTCTTCATTGGGACGCTTGGCAAATTGCGGCGCGACACCAGCCTGGATATTGGGCGGAAGCGATTGGTACCAATCGAGTGACGCCTTGGCAGTGACGGGGAGCGGACGAAACTTCAGTCCTCGCGCAAGCGCGCGGGCGATGCTCCGACGATGAAACCCGGCATTCTCGGCAATGGGCGGAGCATAGAGCGGGAACTTGTCCTGGGAGATGCTGTGGGTGTCCAGAAACTGATTATCGACCCAAGTAAAGGAGACTTCCGATCCCACGCCCTTGCGGACGCCCTCAACCATGCCCTGCATGGTCAGTTCTTTGTCCGGGCCGATGACGTTGTAGATACCGACGATCTGGTTCTCGATGCAGTGGATGATCCAGTCAGCGACATCCCGCACGTCAATGAGCTGGATCGGGTCTGCAGGAGAACCGGGGAGGGCCATCGTGCCGCCGAGGGAAGCACGCACAGGCCAATAGATGAACCGGCCCGAGGTGTCGCGTGGGCCGACCATGTAGCCCGGCCGCAAATTGGTGATGCGACCGGGCATGGCCGCCTCGGCAGCTTTCTCGCAAAGCGCCTTGCCGCCGCCATAATTAGCGAAGTCCTTGCCTATGTCCTCGGTGGCAGGATCGTCGAGGGTGGCCAGCGGAGCGGTCTCGTCGGCATTCGGAACGCTCTCGCTTTTGTAAACGGAGATGGTCGAAATGAAGACGTATTGTCTCACATTGGGCGCGAGGAGTTGCGCGGAGGCCTTGACCATGCGCGGGAAGTAGCCGCTGGTGTCAATGACTGCATCCCACTTCTTCCCTTCGAGCTGGGAAAGGCCTTTAGGACTATTGGGATCCTTCGGGGCGTCGGCCTTGCCTTCATTGCGGCGGTCGTCCGCGGTCTTATTGGGGTCGCGGTTGCCATAGAGCTGCTCGACACCGGAAGGGACGATCGAAGGGCGGCCAACGGAGCGGCGCCGTTCCTCGGTGCGGCCGCTATTGAACTGAGTGACTGAGTGGCCACGGGCGATGGCCGACTCGGTGCAAGCAGGCCCGAGAAAGCCTGTTCCCCCAAGGATGAGGACGCGCAGGGGTTTGGAGACCTGGCCGGCGGAATCAGCCGCCGCGAGCGCGCTCGGGAGAAATGGCGCGGCAGCGAGGGCTACGGCCGAGGAGGCAATAAACTCGCGGCGAGTGGTGATCATGACAACGCATGTAGCGCTGCGTGGGACAAGTGTCAAGTCGGAGAATGGCGCAAGGCCGCGGTTGCCGCGCAGCGGCTATTCGTTTCTAGCCGCCAGGTAGCGCTCGACTTCAATGGCCGCGGCGCAGCCAAGACCGGCGGCAGTCACCGCCTGCCGATAGACTTGATCGACGCAATCCCCCGCCGCGAACACACCCGGCACATTGGTCGCGGCGCCCTTGCGGGGGATGATGAAGCCGTTCTCGTCCATTTCGATAATACCCTTGAAGAGGTGGGTATTGGGCACGTGACCAATGGCTACAAAAACCCCGGCACAGTCCAGCACCGTCTCAGCGTTGGTCTTAACGTTCTTTACGCGCACGCCCGTGACCTTGTCTTGCTTCTCGTCCAGGACTTCGGTGACCACTGAATCCCATACGGGTTTGATCTTCGTATGGGCAAGCGCCCGCTCGGCCATAATCTTCGAGGCGCGCAGCGTGTCCCGGCGGTGCACAAGATAAACGATGGAGCCAAACCGCGTGAGGTACATCGCCTCCTCACAGGCGGAATCACCGCCCCCCACGACCACGAGCGGCTGGTTGCGAAATAGGGGCAGCGCGCCGTCGCACGTGGCGCAGTAGGTGACGCCCTTGTTCTCGAGCTTGTGCTCGCTTGGGAGTCCCAGGTGACGATGACTGGCGCCGGTCGCAATGATAACGGTCTCCGCACTGACGGGCTCGCCGTCCACGGTCAGGCCAAACGGCTGTCGGGAAAAATCCACTGCCTCGAGGGTGCCGAACTGAACCCGGGCGCCAAAGCGCTCGGCCTGTTTCTGAAGACGCATCATCAGTTCGCAGCCATCAATGCCGTCCGGGAAGCCGGGGTAATTCTCGACCACCGAGGTGGTGGTCAGCAGGCCACCTGGCTGCCGACCGGTCAAAACGAGCGGACGCAAGTTGGCGCGGGCGGTGTAAAGCGCGGCCGTTAAGCCAGCGCAGCCAGAACCGATGATAACGACTTTTTCCATAAGGACGGGCAACTTAGTTTCACACCGTGCGATTGGCAAGCGATGAGTGCGGCGCGAGGCGCGCGGGCGTCTCTTAGCGGCACCACCACACGAGGCGGAACGCTGACGGCGTTGGAGCACGCGTGCTCGGCGGCAGGAACGCGGTCCTGGCCCCCCAGCGGCACCTTAGCAACACCATGGCAGTGCTGGAGCATGGCCGCAGTTGAACAGAAGTTGCAACCATGTTGCAAGCCTGTTGCAGGCTTGTTGGAGCCTTTCTCCTTCTCTCACACGCTCGGCCCCCAGACTGAGCAGAGGTCCGGTCCCGCCTCGGAGTGGTGCAGCATCGCTCCGGGCTCAGGTACCAGTTATGGACGGTGGTCGGATCGCCAAGGTTACTGAGAATTGATGGATATCACACTGGCGTGCGCCATTCACTAAAGTCTGGCGCGCGCTCCGCCGAGCTCCGCAAACGCGCAGCGCGTGCGCGGCCAGAGCTAATCCGGAAAGGAATTGACACTCCTTGCCTAAGTCGAGCACAGATTAGCCAGCATGAAACAGTTTCTACCATCACCAATCACCCGTTTCCAGGGGCACCTACTCCTGTCCTTGGCCGCCTTGATGATCCTGTCACCAGTTCGCGCAGATTGTGCGGAAACCCTAACCCTGCGCCAGGGCCTGGCCGTTGGCGGCGGCGGCCGCGCCGGACGTTCCCCGGTTCACACTGACGCCATCGAGGCGGAGATCATTTCCGGCCAATGGCAACGGCCCACTGAGGACGCCACCGTCAACCTCGCGGATGGCACCTCCCGAAAGTGGCACTCGATCAAGACCGACACCAACGGCTGGTTCGCCGACGAATCCTGGCGAGGCGGCTACGCCTTCGTGCCGGTGGCGGTTGAGACCAACTGCGTGATGCTGCTCGAAGCAGCCGGAGACGATCTCGCCTACGTGAACGGCGAGTTGCGCGCCGGTGACCCATACCAGTATGGCTACCTGCATTTGCCCGTCGCGCTGCATGCGGGGACAAACGACCTGCTGTTCCGCTGCAGTCGCGGCCGGTTCAAAGTCGACCTCGCTACGCCTCCCGCTCCGGCGGCTCTTGATCTGGCCGATCAGACCCTGCCCGACCTGATCGCGGGAGAAAAAGCCGACACCTGGGGCGCAGTGGTTGTCTTGAATGCCACCGCCGAAACCCGGAATGGTCTCATCATCCGCGCCACCATCACCGGCCAGCATCCGACCGAAACACCGGTGCCGAGTCTCGCTCCTCTCAGCGCGCGTAAGGTCGGTTTTCGGCTGCGAGGAAAAGCCCCCGCCTCCGGCGAGACGGTCCCTCTTGCCCTCACGCTATTCGCCGGCAAACACCAACCGCTGCACTCGGCAACAGCCAGCCTGCGCATTCGCCGTCCCGACAAAACTCAGAAGCGGACGTTCATCAGCGAGATTGACGGTAGCGTCCAATACTGGGCTTTGAATCCAGCCCAGCCCCTCAATCGCACGTCTCCGCCCCCTGCCCTCTTCCTGTCCGTGCACGGGGCGAGTGTGGAAGCCATCGGCCAGGCCGATGCCTACTCGCCGAAGACCTGGGGCCACCTGGTCGCGCCGACCAACCGCCGGCCGTATGGCTTCGATTGGGAATCCTGGGGGCGCATGGATGCGATGGAAGTATTGAGCCTGGCCCGTGCCCAGTTGCACCCGGACGCGCAGCGGATCTACCTCACTGGTCACTCGATGGGCGGCCACGGCGTATGGCAACTCGGGGCGCTGTTTCCGGATCAGTTCGCTGCCATCGGCCCCAGCGCCGGCTGGATCAGCTTCTTCTCGTATGCCGACGCCCGGCGCTTCACCAATGCCACACCCGTGGAGGCGCTGCTTCAGCGCGCCACCGCGACCAGCGAGACGCTCACCCTCGAAACCAATTATCTGCAAGAAGGCGTCTATGTCATCCACGGCGGTGATGACGACAACGTGCCGGCAGCCCAGGCCCGCACCATGGCGGAACGGCTCGGCAAATTCCATCACGACTGGCAGTATCACGAGCAGCCCGGCGTCGGCCATTGGTGGGACGCTTCGGATGAACCGGGGGCCGACTGCGTAGATTGGGCGCCGATGTTCGACTTCTTTGCGCACCATGTTATCCCGACCGACCAGAGCCTGCGGCAGATCAACTTTACGACCGTTAACCCCGGCGTCTCCGCCCGTTGCCACTGGCTGGAAATCGAGCAGCAAATCCAGCCGCTCAAGAAGAGCATGGTGAACGTGCGCTGGGATCCCGGCCAGCGGCGGTTCGTCGGCACGACGGAAAACGTCGCCCGCCTTGCCTTTAGCCTGAACCACGTGAAGCCGGGCCAGCCGTTGAAAGTGGAACTCGACGGGCAGACCCTCGACAAGTTCTCGTGGCCCGCTGACCTCAAACTCCGCCTGCAGAATGAGGGCGGCCAGTGGCACCTGACCTCGAAGCTCCCACCCGCGCTGAAAGGCCCGCAGCGCTACGGCCCCTTCAAGGATGCGTTTCGCCATTACATGATATTCGTGTATGGCACGAGGGGCACGGTGGGGGAAAACGCGTGGTCGCTAAACAAAGCAAGGTTCGACGCCGAGTCCTTCGGGTATCGAGGCAACGGCTCGGTAAGTGTCATCCCAGACACGGCCTTCAATCCGCGCAGCGCGCCGGATCGCGGCGTGATCCTCTACGGCAATGCGGACTCGAACGGTGCCTGGCCGGCGCTGCTCGCCGATAGTCCCGTGCAGGTGCGACGCGGCGAGATTAAGGTCGGCTCACGCATCTCAACCGGGGACGACCAGGCTTGCCTGTTCCTGCGCCCTCGGCCGGGCAGCGCCGTGGCGTGCGTCGCCGTGGTTGCGGGAAGTGGCCTGGCCGGCATGAGATTGACGGATCGCCTGCCGTACTTCCTCGGCGGTGTGGAGTACCCCGATGTCACTATCATCGGGCCGGAGATGCTGAAGGAGGGCAGCAAAGGAGTTCGTGTCGCCGGGTTCTTCGGCCTGGATTGGAGCGTGGACAAGGGCGAATTCGCCTGGCGAAACGAGTGAGTTGCACCGGGCGCGGGATACCTGAACCGCGCGCTCGGATTGCCATAGTCTCGGCTTGGCAGCGTGGTGCCGGCTCAGGAACCACGGATGCGCGACGGTTGCACCGGGGCCAAGCCGCACTCGAACCGCCCGCTAGTGTTTGGAGTACGCGCAGTCCAAACGCTTCGCGAGATTCGCTACCCGCGAATATCCTCGCGGATTGTGGCTCTGCGTCTGTCGCGCCTCGACAGTCTATTTTTGCCAGACGAGGGCATCCTGCCGGATATGCCAACGCTGGATTCGGCCCCTCGGCAACTTCACGTCCGCGCTCGCTTCAAATCCATCCTTGGTCAATTTCATCGTCGGGGCCTTGGCCAAGCCTGACCCGAGGTCGGGGGACAGTTTCAGATCTTCGAGCGCCGCGGCCCAGCGGTGGTTCTTTGCTTCGTAATCCTTCTGTGCATAGTAAATCTCCTGGAGCAAATTGCGCGCAGGCATGGCAGGTTCTGGCGTGAAGTCTACTTCGCCCGACCGCTTCGTGAATTGCACGTAGCCCCACTTTTCCGGGCGGTGCATGTCAACGATGCCTGGCGGCGACCAAATCCAGTTGTCCTCTTTCGTGCCGGGCACCTTCTCATACTTCCCATCCACGATGTTGATCTGCCATTCCACCCGCGAGAAATCCACGCGCCACTGATCTCCTTCTCGCGGCGGCGTACGCCGATGTCCGTAGGATGCCAGCGCCTTCCACGGAAATGCGATCTCCACACACCAACGTTGGTCCTGATCCGCAGGATTGTTAAGGGTCCCTTCGACATGCACTCCGGTCTTGAGTCCGGGGATCTCCCATTCGTTCAGCGCCGGGCCGCCGTCCTTATACGGCTTCTTCAGCAAGAGGTCCCAACCGGTATTGAGCGCATTCATCTCGAACTCGTAATATTCGTGGCTATCGCCGTTCGGATCGATGAACACCTCGAAATCGTTGTCGCGAAAGATTACCGCGTCGTGCTGAGTCAGCGTGCCCCAAATGTGCGGCTCCATCAACTCAGCGCTCACGTAGAAGTATTGATCGTCCCACAGCATTTTGGCCCGCGTGCGGAAACGCGGTTTCGGCTTGGCCTCGCCCTCGATGTCAACAAAGTCATGGGTCCAGGCTGCCCGTTGCCAATCCGGTTCGTCCAGCCGACCATCCACTGTGATCGGGCTGGTCGTGTGATGGCAAACGTAACCTTGCGGCACGATGCCCTTCATTCGCGCCCAATCGTTCGAGAAATCAGCGCCCACCAAAAGGCCAGCGCCCATTAGCCAAAAACAAACAGCCGGGACCTTAATAGCAAGTTTCATGGTTTGGCTAAATGCGGCGGTTGCGATTGTTGGCAGAATTACCCATGCGCTAATTATGGCTGTCCGAGGTCCAAAGTCGAGCGCCATAGATCCGGTTCAACTGGCGAGGACTTTTCCCTGTTTATGAATGAGATTTATATTGAAGCGGCTGCTTGCCAGTGGCATAATTGCGCTCGCACGGTCCGGCGAACCGCTTAAGGCGGGAACTCAGCATAAGAGCTTTATGAAAGAAAAGAACTCTTCGGTGGTCGGTTCGAAAAACCGCAGGCTAGGATTCACCCTCATCGAACTGCTCGTGGTCATAGCTATCATTGCCATCCTGGCGGCTCTCCTGCTGCCGGCGCTGGCCAAGGCCAAGCAAAAAGCGATGAGTGCCACCTGTCTCAGCAACCACAAACAATTGGCTCTTTCCTGGATGATGTATGCCGACGATAACCAGGACATGCTCGTCAACATGAACAACTTTGACAACGCCAATACCCCCGGGCAAATGCAGCACCCGTGGCGCTACCAGCCAGCTACGGCGTTCTATGCCAGCACGCTTCCGGTCGTCCCAGCGAAAGGCACGATGGACAACCTTACCTATGCCATCCTCCTGATGCAGGAATGCGTCAAACAGGGCGCGTTTGGTCCCTATCTCAAAAACGCCAATGTCATTCATTGCCCGGGTGACGCGCGTTCCAAGCGGCCTCCAGGCAGCGGTTTTTCCTACGGCAGCGTCGCTGGCGTGAGCGGACTCAACGGCCAGCCCTGGACCGACCATCCTACCCAACCTGAGATTCTAACTAAACGGACCCAGATAATCCGACCCAGCGACAAAATACTGTACATTGAGGAAAACGATCCTCGGGATGAAAACTGGGGGACTTGGGTGATGGACGTAAGAGGTGCTGCCGCCAACAACTGGGTTGGGACGACCATTCTGGATTCACCGGCAGTATTTCATGTGAATTCCAGCAGCTTCAGTTGGACAGACGGACACTCATCGACTCGGCGCTGGCTCGACGGGGCGACGATCGCTTACTCCGGCAGCATGGATCCCAATAAGTTCGGCAGCCCGCCCAGCGCCGCCGCAACGGCGAGGGATGTAGCCTTTCTGATAAGGGCCTACTCGTTCAATGGCAATCGGTAGCCTGACGACGAGCAGGAGGCAGACCAGAGCATTGAGTCTTAGCGCCTGTTCGGAAAACGACCATTGACACCCGTTGCGGCAGGTTTGGAGTCCCGCCTTTAGGCGGTTTCTGCGCCGCGCCGCCTAAAGGCGGGACTCCAAACCTCGTTTTAAGAGAAGATCTTAGACCATGTCAGCCGCCAGGACACGAATGGTCTCCTCGAGTGTGGTCTGGCCGGCGATCGCGCGGGTTAGACCATTTTGCCAAAGGGTGCGCATGCCTTGCTGAATGGCAATTTCCTCCAGAGCAGAGGTCGGCATCTTCTTGAGCACGGCTTCGCGGAATGGCTCATTGACGAGCAGCAGTTCGCTCACGGGCAGCCGGCTGGCGTAACCGCTCTCGTGGCACTGCTCGCAACCGGCACCACGGCGGAATTGGGCCTGCGGGATGAGCGACTCGGGCACGACCTTGAGCTGGCTCGGGGTTGGCTCATAAGGCTGGGCACAATTCGGACAGATTGAGCGCACCAGCCGCAGCCCCATCACTCCGAGAATGCTCGAGGCCAGCATGAAGGGCTCGATCTCCATGTTGATCAGCCGGGTGAACGCGCCCGCCGACACGCCGCAATGGATGGTGCTCAGCACCAGGTGCCCGGTCAGCCCAGCCTGCACGGCAATGGAGGCGGTGTCAGCGTCGCGGATCTCGCCGACCATGATAACCTGCGGGTCCTGCCGCATGATGCTCCGCAGAGCGATGGCATAGGTAAACTCCTGCGCGGGGTTGATCTGCGTCTGGCTGACCATAGGCAAATTGAACTCGACCGGGTCCTCCACCGTGCTGATGCTAATGCTCGTGCCGTCTCGCTGCATGATGTGGCAAAGCGAGGAATACATCGTGCTGGTCTTGCCCGAACCCGTCGGGCCAGTGAACAATAGCAGACCGCTGGTTCGATTCAGTGCGCGCAGCAAGCCCTGAAGCGTGGAATCTTCGAAACCGAGCGCGTCCAACTCGAAACGACGGTCGCGGGGATCGAACAGGCGCACGACGATCTTCTCACCGCGGGTAGTGGGGAAAATGGACACCCGCAATTGCACTCCGTCCAATTCCGGACCGCCAATAGCGGTGCCGTCCTGCGGCGTGCCGACCTGGTAGGTGACGAGGTTCGACATCACCTTGAAGCGCATCGAGATCTTCTCCATCAGGTCAAGCGGAAGATGGGCGACCTCGGTGAGCACGCCGTTCACGCGGGCGCGCACAGCGATAGAGGTTTCCCAGGGCTCGATGTGGAGGTCGCTGGCGCCTAGACGGATAGCGTCCTGGACGAGGCAATTGACGAGCACGCTGACCTCGACGCCCTGGGCGACCAGCTCCGACTGGAGATATTGATTCGTGTAACTCATGACAGCACCGTGCCGAGGTATTTACCAGTGTGACTCGCCTGGCACTTGGCTACGACTTCGGGCGGGCCTTCTGCGACGATCTGGCCGCCAGCCTCGCCACCTTCCGGGCCCAGATCAATGATCCAATCAGCGGTCTTGATCACGTCCAGGTTGTGTTCGATGACGACCAGCGTATTGCCCGAGGCGCGCAGCTTGAAAAGAACTTCGAGGAGCTTGGCGATGTCATGGAAGTGCAAGCCGGTGGTGGGCTCATCGAGAATGTAGAGTGTGCGCCCGGTGGCTTTGCGGCTGAGCTCGGCGGCGAGTTTAACCCGCTGCGCCTCGCCGCCGCTGAGAGTCGTGGCTGGCTGGCCCAGTCCAATGTAGCCGAGGCCGACTTCGGCCAGCGTGAGCAGCGGCTCATAGATCTGCGGCACGCTGCGGAAAAAAGTGGCCGCCTCATCCACCGTCATATCCAGGACGTCGGCGATGTTCTGGCCCTTATAGTTGATTTCCAGCGTCTCACGGTTATAGCGGCGGCCATTGCAGGCTTCGCAGGTTACATACACTGGCGGCAAGAAGTGCATCTCAATCTTGATCAGGCCGTCGCCCTGGCACTTCTCGCAGCGTCCGCCTTTGACGTTGAAGCTGAACCGGCCCGATCCGTAGCCACGGATCTTTGCGGCCGGCAGCCGGGTGAAGAGGTTACGGATGTGGTTAAACATGCCGGTGTAGGTGGCTGCGTTGCTGCGCGGAGTGCGGCCAATGGGCGTCTGATCAATCACGATCACCTTGTCCAGGTTCTCGAAGCCCCGGAGGGCGCGATAGGCCCCCGGACGGTCTTTCGAGCCGAAGAACTTCCGGAACAAGGCGCGGCGCAGAATATCGTCCACGAGCGTGCTCTTGCCGGAGCCGCTGACGCCCGTGACGCACGTGAGCGTGCCGAGGGGGATGCGAACATCAATATTCTTGAGGTTATTCTCGCGTGCGCCGATCACTTCGAGCCAGCCGCGGCCTGCAGACGGATTGACGCGGTGGCGGGGGACGGGGATGGAGAGTTCGCCGCGGAGGTATTTGGCTGTGAGCGAGTCGGGATGGGCGAGCACTTCGGCCAGGGTGCCCGCGGCGACAAGTTCGCCTCCGCGCACGCCGGCGCCGGGGCCGAGGTCGAGAATGTAATCGGCCTGCCGGATGGTGTCGGCATCGTGCTCGACGACGAGGACCGAGTTACCGAGGTCGCGCAGGCCGGCCAGCGTGTGGAGCAGGCGGTCATTATCGCGCTGATGCAAGCCGATGCTCGGCTCGTCCAGGATATAGAGTACGCCCACCAGACCCGCGCCGATTTGGGTTGCCAGGCGAATGCGCTGGGCCTCACCGCCACTCAAGGTTCCGCTTTCGCGATCGAGCGTGAGGTAGCCCAAGCCAACGTTCGTCAGGAAGCCGAGCCGAGCGCGGATTTCCTTGATAAGATCATGCGCGATCTTCTCCTGGAATTCGGTCAGCTTCAGGGTCGCGAAGAACTCGTCGGCCCGCTGGACCGAGAGGGCACAGACATCCATGATGGAAAGACCGGGAAGCGTGATGCGTGATGCGGGATGCGTGATGGGAGCGGGAGCATTGGGGATGGAGGGAAGCTGTTGCGTGGTGCGTGGTGCGTGTTCTTCTTCTGACACGCAACACGCAACACGCGACACGTCTTCGAACTTCTCGCGCGCTTCCGCATCGCCCAGCGTCACGGCGAGAATCTCCGGCTTGAGTCTCCGTCCTTTGCAGGCGTCACAGAATTGCGGGCTCATGAATCCCTTGAGCCGGTTGCGGGTGAATTCACTCTCGCTCTCCTGATAGAGCCGCCGGAGATTGGGGATGACGCCTTCGAAAGGGCGCGTGACTTTGCTGACCTTGCCGGCGCGCAAGAAATTGAACTCAATTTCGGTCTCGCCCGAGCCCTCGAGCAAGATGCGTTGGAAATTCGCTGGAAGCGTTTTATAGGGCGCCTCCATGCTCTGCTCGTAGTGCTTCGCCAAACCGCGCAAGAGGCCCTTGTAATAGACCACCATGCGTTTGCCACCCCGTCGCCAGGGAAGAACCGCGCCCTGCTCGATGGATTTGTCCGGATCGGGAACCACCAGGCTCTCGTCGAAAACCAGCTTTTGACCCAACCCATGACAAACCGGGCACGCGCCTACGGGGGCATTGAAGGAGAAGTGCTTGGGCGTCAGCGGCTCGTAGCTCTTGCCTGTCGCAGGACTAAGGTTGCGGTTGGAGTGGAGCGTTTCGATCCAGGCGGGAGGGGGGAGGGGCGTGATGCGTGATGCGTGATGCGTGATGTCAGGGCCCTGACCGTCGACCTTCTCTGGTAGCCCGGCTTTAGACTTTGGGCTTTGGACTTTGGGATCCGCATCCGGCGGCTGGTGCAGGGTCAGCATTACGCCCTCGCCCCAGCGCAGGGCGGTCTCCACTGAGTCGCTCAGCCGGACGCGGATCTTCTCATCAATGACCAGGCGATCGACCACCGCCTCGATGGTGTGCTTTTCCTTCGGATCCAATTTGATGCGCACGCCATTGGCCAGCTCCACCAGTTCACCGTCCACGCGGGCGCGGACGAATCCTTCCCGGGATAGGCGCTCGACCACGTCCCGAAACTCGCCCTTCTGACCACGGACAACCGGGGCTAGCAACATGACCCGCGTCCGCGCCGGGAGCGCGAGGATCCTGTCCACAATGTCGGTGGTGGTCTGGCGCACAATGGGAACGCCTGTTTCGGGGCAGTAGGGCTGGCCTACGTGCGCGTAGAGCAGGCGCAGGTAGTCGTAAATCTCCGTCGTGGTGGCGATGATGGAACGAGGGCTGGAGCCGGAACTACGCTGCTCGATGGCGATGGCCGGGGAGAGGCCCTCGATGAAGTCCACGTCCGGCTTTTGCATCTGGTCCAGGAACTGCCGGGCGTAAGCGGAGAGTGATTCGACGTATTTGCGCTGCCCTTCGGCGTAGATGGTGTCGAAGGCCAGGGAAGACTTGCCTGAGCCGCTCAAGCCGGTGATGACCACCAGCTTGTCGCGCGGGATGTTCAGCGTGAGGTTCTTGAGGTTATGCTCACGCGCCCCGCCGATTGATATGAATTCTTTGCTCACAGCCTCGACTGCCACTCATTAGACATCAGAGCCGTGCTCAAGGCAACTGTCGGAGCACAAGCCCACGGCCGCCGGGGTGGCAGGATTCGGCTTGGGAAAGGCCGGACAGGATCTGAACATCAGCCGCTCCGCAAGAGAGATTACATACAGGCAGCATCAACGTCTCGTTCTACGACGACCAGGTGGTCCCCCTTGTTCTGCTGCGGGACGACTCTTTCAATCCGGCACCCGACCGTCCCGGGAGCCTCGCCGGAGTGTGTCCAGGCCGAGGCAAGCCCGGGCGCTGTTAATGCCCTGGAAATGCTGCGGGCCGGTCAGGGAGCACAATTTGCGGCACCGCAGCCTGTTTAATGCCCCGGTGGTCCAACGATGGGCTGAACAACATCGTCCTTTCAGGATTAAGGATTAGAACGTCACACCCGCCAGTTGTGCCGCTGCTGGTTTCAAGTACGCCACCGAGACAAGTTGCCAAGCGTCGAGGGTGTAGTGCCCGAGTTGGTCCAGGATAGGTTCGTGGACCACAGCAGTGTTCCCACATTGGACCAGGCGAACACATAGGAATGGCTGATACAACTCATTCAGAGTTGAGGGTCATTCTCTGACGATTTCCAAGCGTTGGACCGCCGCCCCCTTTGCCCCCGGCGGTCCAACGATGGGCTGAAGGTGGAGTGTTGTGAATGGTCTGTCCGAGTCCGGGCTGGCGTAACGACAGCGTACGGCCCAAGCTTTGCGGCGTTCACCCGCCGTGTTCCCAACGCTTCCGCGGCAAGGCGGCGGTCGGCTAAGAGGGTAATTGAACGACGTGATGCCGAATCCAGTGTAGGATGGCGTGATGCTCAGGCGCAAGCCTGGCGGCTGCAGCATGCAGACGGCGGCTGAGCGCGGCGTCCAGTGCGAAGAAGTGGTTGTCTGCCGTCTTCGACTCCTTGGCCTCGTTGAGCCACGTCTTGGTGTCGAGGTCCTCCGGCTGTTCGAGGCCCCGGCACAACTCCATCTTGATAAAACGCGCCAACACCTCTCGATGCAGGGGGTCCTGCGGCCTGTCTTGCTTCTGCAGCACGCAGGCTTGCTTTTCCGCGAATAGCAGGCTGGGGCTGGCGATGTAGAACGTCAAATCGCCCACCTGCGCTTTCCGGGCGGTGTGGTTGGTCGCCTGGGGGGTCATTTTCAAGCCTGCTTCGATAAAGTCGAGGGTGGCTCCGGCATACTCCAACAGGGTGCCCATCGGCGGACAGGGCTGGCCGATAAGTTGACCAATCTCCTCGCTCGACTCGCCCATGAAGTCGAGGTCTTTGCTCAACCAGATCTTTTCCTCTTCGGGCGTGTAAACCGGTGTCGGAAAGTCGGCGTCAGTGGCCTGGCTCAACGCCAGGCGGTAATACCAACACGCCGCCCCCCCAACCAGGACCGTATTGACCAGGAAGTCCGGGTTCAGGGCCGCGAGGCGTTTGAGACCCTCACGGATGGCGTCCCAATTGTAAGCCCTGTACGCCATCGCTAAGCCAACCGCATCACAACCCGCTTTCGCCGGTGAATCGTCACTTCAGCAGCCTCGGACATGCGCTTGAGCTCCTCCGGCGTATAGCGGTGCCCCGCCTCGCTTTTCCAGAGGTCTTTCGCCGCCAACCGGGATTGGAGGCTCGCAGCCTCCCCTCCCGACGACGGCTGCACCGGGGTACGCGACGTCGAATTGTCCAATGGCTTGCGGTGGCCTCCATTCATGGTGTCGCCCTATTTCCGGTCTTCACACTTGTCTTCGCGGCTCCGCGGCCCGCTGGCGTCAACGAGAGCGCGTCCCCAGCCCCAACAAGATTCGCGATACGCATAGGAATAAAGTAGCTTCCATGAGGGGCGACGCAAGTCAAAGTGACGGATCAACGGTGCGAACGCCGGTCGCCCAAGGACCTGCCGTTGGAATTGACCAGTTCGCCGTTACTAACTCAATTTCTGGTCAGAGGCAGTTCTTCCGGCTTCGAAAGCCAGTATGTTAGGATTTGTGGTGGTCAGGGAGCATCGCCCCTTTGCCCCCGGCGGTCCAACGCTGGGCTGAGTGACGCAATCCATTCAGGATTGAGGATCTGGTGGCGGTAACCCCATTCAAATTCCTGTGGCCGGGAAGGGCTAAGACGGCGTGTTAATCAAGTAACACGTTTTGTGGACCTATAGAGGGTGAAACGACGATAAAGAGCCTCAAGGAGGCAAGAACACCGCAGGCCGCAGCCATTGGGTGAGCTTGTATGGCGGATACTGTCAGTGACGGCAGTGAACGCAAAGAACCGTCCTCCACAGCAGAGCTGCGGAGGGTGGCCGCCCAGAGGCAACGGCGCAAAGGGCTAAGGTAACTGCTGGAGCCGGTAGTAGCGAGGAGCGGCGAGGTCACCGGTTTGGGAGCCATCGTCGAGGAAAGAGAAGACACCGTTCGTCGAGGTGAGGAGGTTGGTGAAACTGGTCCAGGCGGGCGGCGCGAGGGACGGGGTCCACTGGGCCCGGTACTGGGCGTTGATCGGCGCAATGCACTGCAGGAACACGCCGTCGGCGCCAAGAGTGATGCCGGTGATGCGGAAGGGGGGGACGTAGGGAGTGACTACCAGTCCCTCGGTGACCCGGAAGAAGTGGAAGGACGACGGTAGGGTAACGCACCAAGTGGTCAACGCACCGGCGGCAACAATAGTCGGGGAGACCGCGACCCAGTCGGTGTCGTTCAGGTTGGTCTTACCCTGCACGTAATAGTGGATGCCGGCCACGGAGGTCCAGGTGAGACAGAGGTTGTTGGTAAGGGCCTGGCAGCTCGTGATGAGGACATTGGTCTCGTAAGCCGGGAATTCGGTCGCCATCATGGTGTAACCCACTGGCCCGCCGGAGACGTTTACGGCGGAGATGAACCAGTCGCCCGGCGTCAGGGCGATAGGAGAGGAAAAGTCGAAGAGGGTAATGAGTTGTTCGTTCGGCCCAGGGTTCGTGCTGATGAAGTCGTAGCTGGTCAGGGTGGGCAGCGGCAGGCCTTTGCGGGCTACCAGGGCCATCGGGGCGGTCGGGCCGTCAATCTCGAATTGGGCGCGCCAGGCGTTCGTGGTGACGACGTAACGGTAATAATCCGTGGTGTCGCCTGCTCCGGAGTTGTTGTTGGGGCAAGGGACGCCGCTGGCCAGCGTAATGATACTTGGAAACGCATTAGTGTATTCGGTGGCCAGGATGGTGCAGGAAACGTTGGTCGGTTCGGTATTGAACACACCAAGGTACCAGCGGCCAGGCGCCAGAGCCACGGGAGTTGAGTTCGCGAAGACGAGGATGTCCTCGTCATTCGTGCCTGGATTGAAGCTGCCGTAATCGAAGCTCGCGAGGGTGGGCAGAGGCACGCCATAGCTCGCGACGAGATTCAGATTGCCGCTCAGGTTCGAGAGTTGGAACGACACAGCGGTGCCGTTCGAAGAGACATCGTAGAAGAAGTATCGCGGGAGGGTGTCGCCGGCCTGCGCGACGTTGAACCGAACCCCGTTGGTCAGCGGGGTGACATCGAAATCCACCTGTACGGCGGCAGTCACCCTGGCCATGCCCGTGTTCTGAATCCCGAGGAAGTACCGCGCGCCGGGAACCAGCGATGGCGTGCCGTTGGTGCTCAAAGCAACAAAACCGCCAGTCGAAGCCGACAACAACGTGAGATCACCAGCGTTCGTTCCCGTGGGCGGGAAGTTAGTGCTGAAGAGCAAGTTCACGGGCGCGGAGGCATAGACCAGGATGTTAGTAGCCCGGGTGGCCCAGGCGGGGACATCAATGGCAAAGGGGGCGATCCAGCCGGGTGGAATGTTAACGGTGGCCGCGACTCCGTGGCTCAAGGCGACCGGCACTGGCGTGGTGTTCTGGAAGAGGAAGCGCAACTGCCAACCGGCCAGCGTTGGCGCGGAAACAGCCGCCCCGATGCGAGTGTCCCACATTTCCAGTTGCCAGGTACCATAGGCGTTCTCGTCGACGAGCGCGTGGAGCGATTGCTCGGGCAGGCAGTAGCGGTCCAGGTTCGCGCCGACGGGCAGGAAGGGCGGCGAGGCGAACTTGATTGGCACCGGGGCGAGGTTGGTGTTCTCGGTGAATACCACGTAGGCTGGAACCGGGCAGGCAACGGCAGCGGTGTATTCCCAGAGGGTATTAGTATTGGTGTTGCTGCCTTCGTTCATGACTATCATGATGTCCGTGGATGCGCCCGGGCCGAAGGGGATAGCGATCTGATTGGAGTTACCGACCAAGCCAGAATCATAGAGCAACACGTCGTCATAATAGACGTGCATGGTATCAGGCTCCGCGTACATGTCGTAAGCGACGAACAGTACTCCCTGGTTGTGGCCCACGCGCAGGACGTTGGTATTGGCATTGTAATCGCCCGCGCTTCGGGTGGGGAAGATGTTGGTTTGCATCACCATCCCACCCAAGCCATTAGTGGTCGTCCCGCCGCGATTCTCACATAAGAGCACGCGCGTGCCGCTGGGGCTGATAAGTGTAAACACCATGTCGGCGACACGGGGATGATCTACATGTAGCGCTACATCAAGCGAGGCGATGGGTTGGTTATTGGACACGAACAGGGTGGCGTTGGTAATCGCGTCTAGCAGAATAGGGATAGGTCCAGGGGAGCCCCACACGACTGGGGCAACACTCGTGGAGCCCAGGCTCAAGCTGGCATCGAACCGGATGGTCTGCGGAGTGCCATTCGTATTGGCGACGCAAAGGTAGTAGCGACCCGGACTGAGCGGCGGCAACGCGCTCAAATCAACGGAAAGGCATCCCGAGGGGGGAGAAACCATCATCATTTGGTCGAAGTTGGTTTCGTCGGGGAGTCCGCCGCGGCGGAGATAGAGGCCCACGGGCAAAGGCGTCGCGGAGTCGTTGTAAAGCCAGACGGCGAGGTTCGTCGCGCCGATGGGGACATCGAGAAAGTCGAAGGAGGTTGCGTTCGTGGCCACTTCGCGGTCGGTGCCATTCATGACGTCTTGCGGGTCGAGCCGGATGGTCAGGTTCTCCAACAGCCCGGTATGGCCGGAGACCGCGTCGGTCATAGTCAACAGCCAGACCCCCATTCCCTGTTCGCCGATGAAGTTGCGCAAATTGCCCGGGCTATCGGTGGGCTGGGAGCCGGCAATATCGCCTTCGCCATTGTCTTCATAGACATAGGTGTATTGATAGGGAACCGGGTCAGCGGGGGGAAGGGAATGATCGTCGAGCACGGCAGACTTCGCGCCATGGGTCAGGGTGCCGAAGAGGTCGGTAAAACGCGTGTGCCAGAGTTCGTTGGTGACGACAACGCGGCGGACTGAAATGGGTGCCGGAGCGAGGGCGATTACATTGGTCACGCCCGGCCAAGCCGCGCTTCCATCCGGGATGAGGGCTGGCAGGTTGATGCCGCGCAGCGCCCAACTGCCGTTCTGATCCTGCTCTCCGAACGGCAAGAGACTGAACACGCCCATGAAGGCATAATCCGCGGCTTCCTGGTCCTCGGCCTTAACGCCAACGTAATAGCAGGCCCCCGGCGCGGCGTTGCTGTAAACGAGCACCCCTGTCCCGCGGCGGCGGAGTACTTTTTCGGCGCCAGCGAGGGCGGTGGCATCCAGGTTGGTGAGGCCGGAATCGGTAGAGACATAAAGATCAATGTCCGCCTCGGTCCGGGTGGCGTTGCCAAGGTTGGTCTGGTTCACACCCAGGCGGGGCAGCGAGAGGTTAACCGGCAGGAAGGTCAGGAAGGCAGCGTTGGTGTAGTTCTGGTCATTGGTGAGGACGTAGAACCGCCATTGGTTGGTGAGGCCGGCCGTAATGTCGCCGTTGGTGCCGCCGGGCCAGGGGATGGTATTGCCGTCCGCCAGCGGAGCTTGAGCGCCGACACGCTGGTTGAGCAAGAGCACACCTGAGATGCCCTGACTAGGGGAAAAACTATTGGTGACAAACATCACACTGGAGGAAGCAGAGGATTCGATGGGGGCGTCGGTGACGGTGAGAGCGTCAGCCACCTGGCCGTCACCGCTGGAAACGACCAGTGCGTAATCCTGGACCACGCCATTGGTTTGGGCCGTGACGGCGTTAACATTGACGGCCTTGGCAAAGACAGTAACCGAGTAGTTGGTGGCAAGGGCGGCCGAAAGAAAGACATTCTCCACGTTGTTCACCACGTCGAGGTTCGGAGGGGTGTTGGTATCCCAGGGTTGGTTGAAGCTGCCACCCGTCGGGATATTATTGCCGAAGAAGACTTCGCCGGTCGCGAGGTTGGTGACGACGAGGTCCAGGTTGTTAACGAGCTTGAGGCACGCGGCGGGGTTCCCAGGGGGGTCGGTCCAAACGAGCGTGATTCGCAAAGGCAGGTTTGCGGCACCAGGTGAAAGGACTACGAAGCGGGTACGGCTCTGGCCGGTTGCCAAAGCCCCGGCAGGGTTTTGGTCGAAAAGTTGCAGGGGCGCCGCCGCTTGCTCGAGGGAACTCGAAAGGCCGAGGGGCAGGCTGTTGGTGAGGCTGATCAACCCCCAGCCTTGCGAGTTAGTGGAGTTGTGGACCTGGAATGCCCCGGGCGCGGTGAGAGCCCTTGCGCCGTTAATCAAGAGTGCCTTCATCAACGCCGGGCTGTTAGTGCGGCCACATTTTTGAAAGAACTCGTACATCAGTGCCAGGACCCCGGAAACCTCGGCGGCGGACAGGCTGGTCCCGGACTCATAGCGGTAGAAAGGCCCGAGCGTCTCATTTAGATTGCTAAGGACTTCAGAGTAATTGCCGGAGCCGTTGGTCGGCGCGTAGTAGGCAGCCTGGTCCCATTGCGTCGAACGCGAAGAGACGACGAAGGTACCCGACGCGACCACATCGGGTTTGAACCGGCCAAAGGGGCCCTCGGCGCCGATGCCTACGTTGCCCTTGCTGGAGAACGGAGCCACGGTGTTGTTATTATCGGTGAGCCCCAGCCAGGGCTGGTTCGTTTGGCACGAGTTTGTCCCGTTGACGATGCGACATTGCCAGACCTGGTTGGAGATATACCGGGGCTGATCAATCGCCCCGACTGTGATCACGTTCTTGGCGGTTCCCGGTGACTGAATGAGGTCGGGGTCGCCACCGGAGCCGTCAGCGGCGCTGTTGCCAGCGTTGCCAGCGCCGAACACAAACAGGAGCGGCTGGGACCCAGGCAACTCGGGCAGAGCGTCGCGCACGGCGGCATCGTAGCGAGCGGCTGCCAGGTCGTAGGCGTTGTCATCCGCGT
>Ga0118677_10002560_pt1 | contig 36240 bp, 33 predicted proteins | sample AliMusrvi5mmetaG_FD_86154 | JGI IMG/M metagenome (GOLD analysis project Ga0118677, IMG submission 86154)
CCTCCCCTTTCCGGGGCGGCTTGCGCTTCTCGGGCTTCGCCTTTCCCTAGCGGGCTCGCCGTCGTCTGAAACCGAATCGAGTTCATCATTGTTTTAATTGCGGGCTGGTTGTTCGCTTCCGGTTGCTCCCCTCCCCACCTCTCGGTGACGCAGTTATCGCCCGCATTCTTCATCAAGTTTGATTCCATCGCCTGTTGGAAATCACCCCGCAGTGCCCAGGGCCTACCCGAGGTAGCCGTGTTTTTTCAGGAATCCTTCGAACTGGCCGACATCGAAATCTCCGAGTGCCAAGCCGTCCACTTCGATGACCGGCACGGAGGTTTGCCCGCTGAGTTCCACCGCTTTTTGTCGCGCGGCCAAGTCCGTGCCGACATTGGAGACGGTGTATTTCCAACCATGTGCGTCGAGCCACTCCTTGGCCTCCTGGCACCAGCCGCAGAGCGGCCTCGAGTAAAGGGTGATTTGGGTCGGCTGTTTCAGAATTTTCATGTTGGCAGGGAGTCTATCCCTTCCGAGTTGACGTGCAAGCCGGGGCGATGAAGAGGGGTTTGGTTCCGAATGGCACTTGTGGAGCGGGCGTCCCGCCTGCTTTGGCAGCCGGGACGGCCGCCCCACGTCCCAAACCCGCTCGAAGTCAGTTCGAATCAATCCCAGTTTGGAACCGGAGCATTTCGGGCGAGGCCATGGGAGGCGAGCCAATCCGGGTTGTAGAGCTTCGACAGGTATTTGGCTCCGGAGTCGCAGAGAATCGTCGTGATGGTGAGACCGGGGCCGTGTTCGCGCGCGTAGCGGAGGGCACCGGCGACATTGACGCCCGAGGAGAGCCCAAGAAAGATACCTTCTTCGTGGAGCAGGCGGTAAATAATCGAGAGGGCTTCCTGGTCGGGAATCCGGCAAGCCTCGTCCACTTGGAGCCCCTCGAGATTTGCGGTGACGCGCGACTGGCCGATGCCCTCCGCGAAGGAGTCTCCGTCGTTGTCGTCGGTGTGGCCCTTGGTGAACCATGACCACATGGCGGCTCCGTAGGGGTCGGGGCAAACGAGGGCGATCCCGGGATTTTGCTCTTTGAGAAACAACCCGGTTCCGGCGAGCGTGCCGCCGGTTCCGACCGATGCGCAAAAGGCGTCCACTTTTCCGGCGGTCTGCTCCCAGATCTCCGGGCCGGTGGTCTTGTAATGGGCCTGACGGTTGTCCGTGTTGTCGAACTGGTTGGCCCAGAACCATCCGTTGTCTTCAGCCATCCGCTTGGCAATTTTGTTGTAGTTCGCGGGATCTTTGAAGGGCTTTTCCGGAACGGGGATGACCTCGGCACCGAGCGCGCGAAGCAGGTGGATTTTTTCCGGCGACTGGGTTTCCGGGATCACGATCACCGTGCGGTAGCCGCGGGCCGCACCGATCACGGTGAGCCCGATTCCGGTGTTGCCGGCCGTGCCCTCGATGATCGTGCTGCCGGGCTTGAGCCGTCCGTCTGCTTCAGCGGACGTGATCATTCCCCAAGCGGCCCGATCCTTGACCGAGCCACCGGGATTCATCCACTCCGCCTTGCCGAGGATCTCGCAGCCGGTGGCCTCGGATAGTCCGCGGAGCCTGATCAACGGGGTTTTCCCCACGTGGCGGTCGAGACCGCCGAATCGTTCTTTCTCGTTTTTTTTCATGGGAAAAATGCGTGCGAACCGCCGGAGCAAGCCGCCCTCGGGACTCGCCCAGCGGCACCGGATCTTTTTCAAGCACCTGCGGTCTTGAATCGCAAGGAGGAGTCCAAGTTTTCGTAAAGAACGCGCACGGTGGCAACCAGCGTCGTCACATCGCCGGAACTTCCGGCAAAAGCGGTTTCCGGTTCTGCTGCGGCCGTGCTGCGGAGCCCCTCCGCGACCACCCGGGCGAGCGACGCATCGACCAGCCCCTGCCCGATAAAAGCGTTCTGGAAATGCCCGAAGACCTCCGCGTCGTTCTTGGCTTTGAGGCTCTGCGTGATCAGGAGCGCGCGTGAAGCGGCGAGGGACGCCACATAGAGATGGCCGGCCTCGAGTGCTTCACGCGCGTTGGCGAGATCGACCTCGATCAGGTCAAACACCCCGGCACTGCACTCGCCGGCTCCGCGCCCGGCAAGCGTGAACGCCTTCTCGGAATCCCAGTCGTGGAAGAACTTTTCATTCGGCTTGAAGAGCGGTTTCTGGCCGTGTTCATCCACCAGCTTCCGTGCGATCTCCTGCCCTCCGTTGTCCACAAATTGATGGAAATCCGACGCCTCCGGGGACGCCTGCCAAGCCGCCAGCAAATTGCGGACAAGTGCCGGGGCATTGCGGGCTGGGACGGCCCCGACCGTCGCGCCAAGCCGCGTCCGGCCTTCTTCGAGGCGACCTCCGAGATGGATAGAGTAATACGGAACCGAGCGGTCGTCCACGCGGCGGGCCCCGCCGGAGAACCCGATGTTGGCGATCGGATGGCGTCCGCACGAATTCGGGCATCCGCTCACATGGATGCTCAAATCGCCGAGCTTCTCCAACGGGATATCGCTGTCGGTCAGTTCTTGGTGGACTGCTTTCGCCAGCCCGCGGGAAAGGCAGATGCCGAGGCGGCAGGTGGAAGCTCCCGCACAGGCGACCAGATTGTTCAAGACGGGAACTCCGGGAGACGCGAGCCCGATGGCATCCAACTTGTCAAACAGCGCGGTCAGCCCGGATTCCGGCACCCAGTGCAGGGCGATATTCTGCGACTGCGTGGCGTGGAGAACCCCGTCGCCGTGCGATGCAACGACACCGGAAAGCTCTTCCGCAATGTCGGACGGAAGATCCCCGACGGTCAGCGGGATGTTGACGAGAAAATAGCCGGGCTGTTTCTGGGGGCGGACATTGGCGTCGAACCAACGGTAAAAGGCCGGCGCCGAATTTCGTGCCGGAAGAGGCTTGCCGGATGCAACAGCCGCGACCGGTTTCGGAAATGGCCGGATTTCCAGAGGCGCGGGAGACGAGGCCCGCAATGCGGAAAACTCCGCCTCATACAGCGCACGGAAGGCATCCGGTTCAAGGCGCTCGAAGAGAAACCGGAGGCGCGCCAGATGCTTGTTCCGGCGATCCCCGTTTTTGTCAAATACCCGCTTGACCGCCTCGGCAACCAGAAAGGCATCGCCCGCCGGAATGAATTCGTGGAGCAGGTTGGCCACCCGGCTCTTGCTCCCGAGCCCGCCCGCGACATAAACCGCGAAGCCTTCGACCCCATCCTTTACCCGCGCGATGAACCCCACATCGTGGATCGTCGCTCCCGCGCAGTCGCGCCCGCACGCGGAAAACGCCACCTTGTATTTCCGGGGCAACTGGAAGGACACCGGGTCGTCCAGCAGCCTCTCGCTTGTCGCCACCGCGTACGGGGCGACATCGAAGACTTCCCCGGGACAAACACCCGACTCGAAGCAGGACGTGATATTCCGCACCGTGTTGCCGCCGCCGCCTTTGCACGAAAGCCCCGCTTCGGCCAGCGAACGCAGGGCCGGAAGGATCGCTCCGAGCGACACCCGGTGGATTTGAAACTCCTGCCGCGTCGTCACGTGCAGCAAGCCGTTCCCCCATGTCGCCGAGACGAACGCCAACCGGCGCAGTTGATCCGGCAAAATCCCGCCGCCCGGTGCGCGAACCCTCAGCATATACGTGCCCGATTCGCGCTGCTCGTAAATCCCCGCCGGAACCCGGATCGAGCGGAACTCCGATTCCGATATCGCCCTCTCCTCAAATTGCCGCACAACATTTTCCAACTCGTCCAAATCCTCCTGAAGATGCTGAGACGGCTGGAAGGCCCACGGAGTCAAAGATGATGATGGCATGGCGAGTTTGTTTCCGCCCTTTGCGCACCGCATCACAAGCCGATCCGGAACACAAAAGGGAATGACGACATTATCAGGCGTTATTCTATTCCGGAGCAACACATTTTTTCGGCAGCGAATGCTTGCCGACCCATTTCCGCCTACGCTTGCTGATTCGGTTCGTGAGCCTCGATCTCGCGGGCAAATTGCTCAGAGAACTCACCGGCGTTCGCTTCCCGGATAATTTCGCTAGTCCGTTTTGCCGGGACCTTTGCGGCGACGGCCTTTGGATCCCGTGGGTTCCACCGGTGCCGGAGTCTCGAGCGTGATGTAGGGATCAACGTAGCCTTTGGCCCTCAGCACGGGATCAATCAGATGGTAGCGGGTGTCCTGTTCGTTCTTGGGCATGAAAAAATGATGCTAGCAAACCCTGAAGCCCTCCCGAATCAAAATCACGCCAATCCTGAGGAAAAAGTGGATCGTCATATTGCCACGATGCCGGACAGACTACCAGAGGGGGTGGGACATTTACAGGTGGACAATCGATTTTTTACGCGATGCTGGACGCATCAGGAATTCCGGCGCATGGGCTTCTTCGAGTTGGCGGGCGAGCCGGTCAGGAGGACAACCGTGACGTTCTTCTAACCTCGGAACCTCTCGCAATCGTCATCAAATACGTATTGACAAGGCTTCATGCATCGGCGACCCAATTCGGCGATGATGCTTCTCTGCAGGCAAATCCAAGTGATCTGCGCGTTGGCCATATTTTTGTTGGCGGGCGTTCAGGTTTTCCGTGCCAGCGTCGATCTGCGGTGCGACACGGCGCAAGAACAGTCCTGTCCTGACCAGCAAGATTGCCCCACCGGACATTGCTGTCATTCCCATATGTGCAGCGATATGGCGATGAGCGAGCATTCCGGGCTTCTTTTCATGACATCCCCTTCAAGTTTGCTCGCCGTCAAAAGTGAGACTTGTGGCGATGGGCCTTGCAGGGAGATCGACCACCCGCCTCAGTTGTCCTGATAAATCACGGGCGCGGTGTGCCCATGGTGCCTTTTGATTCGGGGTTCTCGCCCGAAATCCGTCCGTTTCGTCGGACGAATCCTCTCAATCCACACGCGAGGCTTGATGCCGCGCTCCACATCTCATCAAGACAACGATGAAAACATTCCATCAATATTCCTTTCTCACGCGGATACTCCACATCACAAAAATTGCCTGTGCGCTGACTGCGCTGGCGATGGCAACGGCCAGTGCGTCGGCAAGTTCACTTTTCAAGACAAAGATCCCGTCACTTCCCATTGAACCCATTGACGCATCAGGTGGAAAAGTCGCCGGCACGCGTGCCTTTGAATCCTCTGATCGGCTGTATGTCTCGGGGCATATTAAAAATTCATTCGGAAGCAACAAAACAAGAATCACATTGTCCGAGGCCATCTCGGCAGCACATGCAAATAATCCTGAGATGATGGCCTTGGAGGCGGCAGTCGCTTCCGCGACCGGAGGGGTCACCACGGCAAAGACCTGGGCGAATCCTGAGCTCACAGTCGAACCGGGTGTGCGGCGGGCATTGGAAGACACGTCGTTTGTGACGGCATTCAACGGGGTGCTTTCCCTGAGCCAGCCGTTCAAGTTCCCGGGCAAGCGAGCGCTGGAAATCGCTATCGCGCAGTCCGACGTGAAGTTGCGGAAGCTGGCAATCGAGGCCTTCCGGTTTCAAATGGCGGCGAAAGTCAGCCGGGCATTCTACGGGCTGCTTGCCGCTCAGAAAATCATCGAGGCCCGCACCGAACAGGTGGCGTCGGCAAAGGGGTTTTTCGAGTCCGCGAAAAACCGCGCGGCGAGCGGCTACGCGGGGGACTTCGAGTCGCTGAAAAGCCGGGCGGATCTCATCATCGCGCAATCCGCGCTTCGGGAAGCCGAGGGGGAAGTCGCAACCGCACGAATTGCTCTCAATACCTTGATGGCCCGCTCTCCGTCGTCGCCGCTGTCTCTTGCCGGATCACTCGATAATCTCAATCCCAAGGGAGCCCCGGGCGACTTCATTGCTCTGGCTTTGGCGAGAAACCCGGCCTTGCTGACGATCGAAATAGAGCTGGAGAAATCCGGCCTGCATTTGAAGCGCGCGCGCATGGAAAGCCTGCCCGATTTTGCGGTCGGCCCGAACCTCGAATACTACAAGGACGAACAAGTGGTTTCCATCAGCGCGAGCGCGGCGCTACCGGTGTGGGATCGAAACAAAGGTGGAATCCAGACCGCAACCGCACAGCAAAAACAGACCATGGCGGAAATCCGGCGTCTCCGGCTCGAAATCGGTGGAGCGGTCACCGGGGCGGCCTCAAGCCTCGCTGTGGCAAGAGACCAGCTCGCGCTGTATTCCCCGGCATTTCTCGCCAAGATGCGCGACTTTGTCCGCCAGGCCGAGGAGAGCTATGCCCAAAGCACCACCACGCTCATCATCTATCTGGACGCGAAGCGGACATATTTCGACACGCTCACCAGCTACTACGAGACGCTTGGCAGGGTGGCCGAAAGCCGTGCCGCACTGGAATCCGCCGTCGGTGTCCCCTTGGAACTCAAACCTTGAACTTCACTCAAACAACCATGAACAAAATCACTTGCCCGTTGATCGCCCTTTTTGCCCTCGCTTTCGTGCCGGGATGCGAAAAGCCCGCTTCCGAGGAAGCTGCCGCACCCGAGGCGGCCCACGAAGGGAATATTGTCACACTCACCAGACAAAATCTCGAGCACGTCGAAATCAAAACGGCTCCGGTGGTTCTTGGAAGCATCGAAACGACCCTGAATGCGGCGGGGCGCGTGAGCGAAAACATGAACAAGACCGCGAAAGTCGCCAGCACGCTCGAAGGCCGGCTGATCAAGCTGAACTTCGACATCAATGACCGTGTGCAGACCGGTGACGTTCTTGCGCTGGTGCAGACTCCTGAACTGCTGGGCAAGCCGCTGGAGATCAAAGCGCCCATAGGCGGCGTGATCATCTCGCGCAACGCTGCCATCGGTGAACTCGTCGACAAGACCAGCGACATCTACAACATCAGCGATGCAACCGATTTGTGGGTCATCGCCGAGATCAAGGAGCGCGACATTGCCGCCGTGAAGGTCGGGCAGAATGCCGCGTTCCGGGTGCTTGCCTATCCCGACAAGGAGTTCCAAGGAAAAGTCGTCCGCATGGGCAACCAGATCGAGACGCCCTCACGCACGCTCGAAGTCCGGATCGAGACAGGCAACAAAGACGGCAAGCTGAAGCCGGGAATGTTCGCCGATGTGGAAATCACGACCACGGTCATAAAGGACGTGATGGCCATTCCCGACACGGCATTGCAGAGCGATGGGGAACAGCAGGCGGTTTTCATCGCTCTCGGCGACAACAAATTTGAAAAGCGGATCGTCAAGCCCGGCATGGAGCAACACGGACGGGTTCAGGTTCTCGAAGGGATCGAACCCGGAGAGCAAATCGTGACCGAGGGGAGTTTCATCCTCAAATCCGAACTGCTCAAAGGGGAGCTCGGGAAGGAATAAAAAATGATCAACGCCATTCTCAACTTCTCCGTCCGCCAGCGGGTGCTTGTCCTCCTGGCAACAGTCATTTTCGCCGGATTCGGCGTTCTGGCCGTCAAGCAAATCCCCATCGACGCCTTTCCTGATGTGACAAACGTGCAGGTGCAGGTGCTCGCGACTGCCGGGGGCATGTCTCCTCCCGACATGGAAAAACTGGTCACGCGCCCGATCGAGGTCGAGCTTGCCGGGCTTCCGAAGCTGACGGAGGTGCGCTCGGTCTCCAAAATCGGATTGAGCGTTATCACGGTGGTTTTTGAAGACAGCGTGAACGACTACTTCGCGCGGCAGCTCGTGTTCGAGCGATTGCAGGGGGCGAGGGGCAAATTGCCTGCCGGCGTCGAAGTGCAGCTCGGCCCGATCAGCACGGGCCTGGGGGAAATCTTTCAATACACCCTTGTCAGCAAGAACAAGAAATACGACGCGACGGAACTGCGCACGATCCAGCAATACATCGTGCGTCCGATTCTGCGCACCGTGCCCGGCGTCACCGATGTGAACTCATTTGGCGGGTTGGTGAAGCAATATCAGGCGCTCATCAAGCCCGACCGCCTGACCTCTTACGGCATCACGTTGCAGCAGGTGTTTGAAGCGCTGGAAAAGAACAACTCCAACGCCAGCGGAAATTTCATCGACCACGACTCCGAGCAGTTCATCGTTCGCGGGCTGGGCCAGGTGAAGGACATCAAGGACATCGAAAACATCATCGTGGCGACACACGAGCACGTTCCGATTTATGTGCGCGACGTGGCGGACGTGGTCATCGGCGCCGAGCTGCGGCAGGGGGCGGTCACCGCCAACGGGGAAGGCGAGGTCGTGGCCGGGATCGTTCTCATGCTCAAAGGCGCGAGCGGGCGGGATGTCGTCAACGCGGTGAAGGAAAAGCTGCCGGAGATTCGCAAGGCGCTGCCGCCGGGCGTCGAGCTGGTGCCGTTTTACGACCGCACCGACCTGGTGATGAAAGCCATCCACACCGTCACGAAGGCTTTGCTGGAAGGCGCGATTTTCGTTCTCATCATTCTCATCGTGCTGCTTGCCGACGTGCGCAGCGCCCTCATCGTGACGCTGGTTCTCCCGCTGGCGGCCCTGTTCGCCTTCATCATGATGCGCTGGTATGGCCTCTCGGCCAATCTCATGTCCCTCGGCGGTCTGGCGATCGGCATCGGCATGGTGGTGGACGGCGCGGTGGTGATGGTGGAGAATATCCACCGGCATCTCACCGAAAAATCCGACGAGGTGCGTCACGAGCACGCTGGAAAAGTTGAGACCGTGCTTTACGCCGCAAAGGAGGTCGGTCGTCCCATCGTCTTCGGTATTTTTATTATCATTCTCGTTTTTCTGCCGCTCTTCACGCTGGAAGGGTTCGAGGGAAAAATGTTCAGCCCCCTCGCATTCACGATTTCCTTTGCGCTGCTCGGCTCGCTGATTCTTTCACTGACCCTTGTGCCGATGCTCTGCACGGTCATATTGAAACAAGTTCCGCACGAACGGGATCCCACTCACATCCGCTGGCTAAAACAGATCTACCTTGGGATGCTGAAGCCGTGTGTGCGCCAGCCGTTGCTGGTCGTCGTGCCGGCGGTTTTAGCCCTGGCTGGAGCCTTCGCGCTCGTGCCCCGCATCGGGACGGAGTTTTTGCCGACACTGGATGAAGGCGCGATCTCCGTAAAACTTCAGCGTTTGCCCAGCATCTCTCTTCCACAGTCGCTGGCAATTTCCGGCCGTGTGGAAAAAGTCATCAAACAATTTCCGGAGGTGCTCGACGTGGTTTCGCGGACAGGCCGCGCTGATATCGCCTCCGACCCCGAGGGGGTTGAAGCCAGCGATATCACCGTTACGCTCAAACCGCGCGATCAATGGACCACGGCAAAGACCAAACAGGAACTGGTGGAAAAGATACGTGAAGCCGTCGCGGAAGTCCCCGGCGTCTCTGCCAGTTTTACCCAGCCGATTGCTCTGCGCGTGGATGAATTGGTCAGCGGCGTCAAGTCCTCCATCGGCATCAAGATATTTGGCGAGGATCTGGACGTGCTGAAAGAAAAGGGCGAAGCCGTCGCCCGCATCCTGGCAAAAGTGCCGGGCGCGGCGGACATCAATGTCGAGAAGGTCAGCGGCCTGGCCTACCTGCAAATCGAAATCAACCGCGACAAGCTCGCGCGTTACGGGATCAACGTTTCGGACGTCCAGGAGGTTGTGGAAACGGCTATCGGAGGCAAGGAGGCCACGCGCGTCTATGAGGGACAGAAGGTCTTCGGGCTCGCCGTGCGATTCCCCGAACCGGCAAGAAACGACGTTTCATCCATCAGCGAGATCCTCATTGCCTCCCCGCAGGGGGCTCTCATTCCGCTCGGCCAACTCGCGCGTGTTTATGTCACGGAAGGCCCGGCGCAAATCAGCCGCGAGATGGCCCAGCGCCGCATCGTGGTCGAATGCAACGTCACCGGGCGCGACATCGGGGGGTTTGTGAAGGAGGCGCAGCGGAAGATTGACGCCTTGAAGCTTCCGCCGGGATATTATCTCACATGGGGCGGGCAGTTTGAGAACCAGCAGCGTGCGATGAGAAGGTTCAGCATCGTCATTCCCATCACCATCGCCGCAATTTTCCTGCTTCTCTTCGGCTCGTTCAACTCCGTGAAGCAAGCGCTGCTTGTTCTTTTGAACATTCCCTTCGCGCTCATTGGCGGCATCCTTGCGCTGCAGATCGGCCAATTCAACATGAGCGTCAGTGCCAGCGTGGGATTCATCGCTCTTTTCGGCGTCGCTGTGCTCAACGGGGTGGTGATGGTAAGCTACTTCAACGAACTGCGCCGCGAGGGGATCGCTGTGGAATTGGCGGTGATCAAGGGCGCTGTGCTGCGTCTGCGTCCCGTGCTGATTACCGCGAGCGTTGCGGCGCTCGGTCTCGTGCCGATGCTGTTCGCCACCGGGCCGGGCAGCGAAATTCAAAAGCCTCTCGCCGCCGTTGTTATCGGCGGGCTCATCAGCTCCACGCTGCTGACCCTGTTTATGCTGCCGACACTCTATCGCGTGTTCGAACGCAGTGCGGAAATAACGCGGGCCGAACATCTTCCCGAACCTCCCTCCACCACTGAACTTTGAAATTCGTGCCGGGCGTGAAAATGTCGAGACCCCTTACACGCGCTCCGGAGGCCGCACGTTGTCAGGCTTGCTCATGATCGGGCGGAAAAAGGGTGCGGCTGCGGATTCAATCGCAGGACTGTTGGATAAGCGTCTGGAAAATGTGCGGCGCGAAGAGTTCGGGTTCGAGCAGGAAGGCGTCGTGGCCTTTGCCGGAGTGGACGCTGATCCATGTGACGGGAACCCCGGCTTCTTCGAGTTGGCGGACGAGGCGTGCCTGTTCGGAGCGTTCGAAGCAGGCGTCGGAATCAATGCTGAAAACAAGGAACCGCTGGGAGCGGCAGCGCAGGAAGAGTTCGATGAAATCTGCCGCACCGGTCTCCGCCAGCAGGTCGAACCACTGCCAGGCGTCGAGGATGCGGAGGTAGGAATTCGCGTCGAAGCGGGACACGAATTTTTCCCCCTGGTGGAGGAGGTAGGATTCCACCGGGTGGTTGATTTCATACCAGCCGAATGGCGTGATTTGGGCGGCCACCTCGCTCCGAGCCCGGGCGCGGAGGTGCTGAAGTGACACGAATGTTTTGTGGGCGATTCTCCGGGCGGAAGCGAGGCCGTTCCTGGGTTGCGCGTTGTAGCGGCCCGCGCGGAATTCGGAATCCAGCTCGATGGCGGCGATCTGCTCGAAGTTCATGAGGCGCTGGAGGACGGTTGTCTCGAGTCCCGAGGCAATGGGGATCACGGTTTTCACGCGGTGCGAATGGCGTGTGGCGAGGCTGAGGGCGAGGTATCCTCCGATCGAGGCGCCGACCGTGGCATGGAGCGTCTTGATGCCGAGGTGGTCGAGGAGGTGGATCTGCGAATCCACAATGTCGGCCATCCGGATGGCCGGAAAATCAGATCCCCAGCGGCGCCCGGTTTTTCCGCGCAGCGAGGCCGGACCGGTCGATCCGTAGCAGCCGCCGAGGTAGTTCGCGCAGATGACAAAAAATTTCCGCGTATCGATCGCGCGTCCGGGCCCGATGAATGAATTCCACCAGCCTTCGTGGAGTTCGTCGGTCCAGCGTCCGTTGACGCCGGGAACGGCGCGATTGATTCCCGCCGCGTGCTGGCTTCCGGTCATCGCATGAAAAACCAGAATGGCATTCGAGCCCCTGGCGTTCAGTTCGCCATAGGTCTCGTAAGCCAGCATGAACTCGTCGAGCACGGCCCCGCAGCGAAGCGGGAAGGGTTTCCGATGCTGGTAGAAATGCGTTTCAACCTGTGTGTCGGCGCCAATCTTATTGGTGATCATTTGTCACGTGGATCAAATGGTGGCGAGCGCGTGTTCGAGGTCGGCGCGCAGGTCGCCGACGTCCTCGATGCCGACCGAGAGGCGGACGAGGGAATCGCTGATGCCCAGGGCGGCGCGTTGTTCGGCGGGGATCGAGCCGTGCGTCATGATGGCGGGGTGCTCGATGAGGCTCTCGACGCCGCCGAGGCTTTCCGCGAGGGCGAAGAGCTCGGTGGCTTCGAGAAAGCGGCGGGAACCGGCGATATCGGATTGGAGGACAACGGTGATCATGCCTCCGAAGGCGCTCATCTGTCGGCGGGCGAGCTTGTGCTGCGGGTGGGAGGGGAGGCCCGGGTAGATGACTTTTTGGACTTTGGGATGGTGTTCGAGCCAGCCGGCGAGCTCGATCGCGCTTTCGCTGTGACGCCGCATCCGGAGGGAAAGCGTCTTGACGCCGCGCAGGGCGAGAAAACTGTCGAAGGGGGCGGCGATCGCTCCGAGGGAATTTTGAAGAAAGGCGAGCTGCTGGGCGAGCGCGGCATGGTGGGGTTCGTTGCCGACGACAACGATTCCGCCCACGACATCCGAGTGGCCGTTGAGATATTTTGTGGCGGAGTGCACGACCACGTCGATGCCGAGATCGAGCGGGCGCTGGATCCACGGGCTGGCAAACGTGTTGTCGGCGACGGTGAGCAGGCCGTGGGCGCTTGCAATGCGGGCGACGGCTTCGAGGTCGATGAGCTTGAGGAGCGGGTTGCTGGGCGTTTCCAGCCAGACGAGCTTCGTCTCCGGACGGATGCCCGGCATGGATGAGGCGGGTGTCGAAATGGTGTCGGCTCATGGCAAAGTGAGAAACGAGAAGGAAAGGTTCAAGTATTAAGGTTAAAGTTTAAGGAAAGCATTCGATCGCGTGGCATTTCTTAATACTTAATACGTTAACCTTAATACTAATTATCGGGCTTAGGAAGCGCGGTCAAAACGGATCTTCGAGCTTGTTTCCACCTGCACAACCCGGCCTTCATGGATCGTGACCGTGACGGCTCCGAACTTCAGCGTTTCCACCTGCTGCTTCACGATGCCGAGCCAGTTGCTGGACGGCGTGGCTGTGCCGGCGGCTTTGTCTGATGCATTTGGTTCGTAAGAGGATTGCGGGAGAGCGCTCATAGATGGGTCATGGCAAGGTGCGGCGGAGGTGGGAAAGCACGTCGGTGCGGGTGACGAGCCCGAGGAAGCGATCTTCTTCTTCCACGATCGCGACATGGCCGCGGCCGAAGACCTCGAGGAGATCCCGGAACGACGTCTCGGGCGTCACTTTTTCGAGCCCGTTGATCATTGCGGACTTCACCGGATCCCGAAAGCGTTCGGGCTGGTTATGGAGGTTCACGAGCAGGTCGGACTCGTCGAGGAGGCCGATGATCCGGCCGTCTTCGAGCACGGGCAGCTGCGAGACGTCGCTCACGCGCATCCGCTGGTAGGCGGTCAGAAGGGAATCGGCGGGCCCGACCGAGACGACCTCGCCCCGGTCATGACGGCGAGAGATCAGATCGCGAAGATCGCCGCTGTGCGAACGGGGAAGGTATCCCTGGTCGGCCATCCAAAAATCGTTGAACATTTTCGAAAGGTATTTGTTCCCGCTGTCGCAGATCAGCTTGACGAACAGCCGACAAAGCCCGGTATCCAGCCGCGTGATTTCGGACAACGGCGTGCTTCCGATGCGGTTGAGGATGGAAGGCGGTTGGCTCACGAAATGAATAGGTTTTCGCTTATGACGGCAGGAAAAACCTCCGGGGCACCCGCCCCGGAGGCACTGCTCTCCCTGCTGTTATGACGTTCTGAATGATGGGCTCTCGGACGGGAGAACCCATCGTTTCTCCATGATGTTCTGCGTCTGTAAGCCTCAAACCGCCGCCGCCAGCGCCTGGTCGAGATCGGCGGTGATGTCCGCGATGTTCTCGAGCCCGACCGAAAGCCGGATGTAATCGGCCGTAACCCCTGTCGTTTCCTGCTCCTGCGGGGTGAGCTGCTGGTGCGTTGTCGATGCGGGATGAATGACAAGGCTCTTCGCATCGCCGATGTTGGCGAGATGCGAGAAGAGTTTCACCGCGTTGATGAACTTCTTGCCGGCTTCCAGCCCGCCCTTGATGCCGAAGCCGACGATCCCTCCGAATCCTCCCTTGAGATATTTCGCCGCCACCGCATGGTTCGCATCGTCTTCGAGTCCGGGATAGGTGACCCAGGCGACCGCCGGATGGGCTTTCAAATGCCGCGCCACGGCCAGCGCGTTTTCCGAGTGGCGCTGGATGCGCAAAGGCAGCGTCTCAAGCCCCTGGAGGAACTGGAACGAGTTAAACGGGCTGAGGGCCGCGCCGATATCGCGCAGCAGTTGCACGCGAATCTTGAGAATGAAGGCCACGTTTCCAAGGCCGGGAAAATCCCCCAGCGCGTCCCAATAGACCAGCCCGTGGTAGCTCGGATCCGGTTCGGTGAATTCCGGGAATTTTCCGTTGTTCCATTTGAACTTTCCGGAATCCACAATGACGCCGCCGATCGAGGTTCCGTGGCCGCCGATGTATTTCGTCGCCGAAAGCACGACGATGTCCGCGCCGTGGTCGAACGGCTTGACGAGCCCGACGCCGACCGTGTTGTCAACAACGAGCGGGATGCCGGCCTCGTGGGCGATGGCGGAGATTTTTTCAAAGTCCGGCACGTCGAGTTTCGGGTTGCCGACCGTCTCCGCGTAGATCACGCGGGTCTTTGGGGTGATCGCCTTCCGAAAAGCTTCCGGATCTTTCGAGTCCACAAACTTCACCGTGCGGCCAAGCTTTGGAAATGTGTAATGCAGGAGCTGGTAGCTCCCCCCGTAAAGGTTGTTCGCCGCGACGATCTCGTCGCCGACCTGCGTGATCGCGAGAAGCGCAAACGTCGTCGCCGCCTGCCCGGAGGCTACCGCCAGTGCGCCGGTGCCGCCTTCCAGCGCGGCGATCCGCTGCTCGAAAACGTCTGTCGTCGGATTCATCAGCCGCGTGTAAATGTTCCCGAATTCTTTCAGCGCGAAAAGATTTGCCGCGTGCTCGGTGCTTTTGAAGACATACGAGGTCGTCTGGTAAATCGGAACGGCCCGTGAGCCGGTCGTCGGATCTGCCACTTGCCCGGCATGCAGCGCGAGCGTTTCAAGGTGTTGTTTGGACATAATATTTTTTTGGTTGTCGGAGGCGAGATTCGCCTCCGGGCACAGGCCCCGGAGGCGCTGCTCTCCCCTATGGGCTAAAACTCGTATTTGGCGGTGAATCCCCAGACACCGTTGGCAAGCTGGTTGCCGACTTGTCCGAAGTGGCCGTATCCGCCGGCAATCGTGAGGTGCTTGTTGACGACCCACGCCAGATCGACCGTCCACCAATCGCCCGACTTGTTGATCACGCCGGGAATCGGCTTGTAGTCGTTCGGCTGCTGCCGGTATTCCCCCGCAAGAATCAGCCAGTCGGTCAAAAAGACGGCGACGTTGCCCTCAAAGAGAAAGCTGTAGTTGTTTGAGAAGCCCAGCAAGCCCAGCTCCTGCCCGCGTGTGGCGCGGCCGCCCGCGTTGATCAAGACCGGCCGCGGCAGGAAGGTGATCAGCTTCGACGCATACAGCGTGAAGTCCACCCCCTGATTATACGGGATTCCGATCGACGTCAGCGCTCCCCCCAGATTCTGGTTGATCGAGCTGATGCCATCGTTGATCTTGTAGTGGACGCCGCCGGTGATTGCCGGGAGCCACTTCTGGTTGAACTCGTTCTCTTTCAAGAATGCGAACCGGGCGTTGAAGTTGTGCAATGAGACCGACGACTTGCCGATGCTCACCCCGGTCGCGTTGTGGATCGCGTTCGGAAGCGGGCCCAAGGCATACCAGTCAAATCCATAGCCGAGCTCGATGCGCTCCCACGGACTCCATGTCAGTGTCGTCGGAACCAGTGCCCGTCCATTTCCCAGACTGATGAAACCGGTGCCGATTGATGGAAGCCCGACCGCCTGCCCGCTGCGCGGGGGATTGACGATGTAGGCCGAAAGCGTGGTCAGCACGCCTCCGTTGCCCTCGATTTCGTGCAAGGGAAGCGGCGCCCCTTTTTCCGGAGCCACTTCGGCGACAACTTTGCCGTCCTTGCTCGTATCTGTGCTGTTGCCTGTCTGCCCGGCCCGGGCCGACTGTGAAAAAATCACGGCGGTTGCCACCGTGATTCCTAGGATTTTTTTTATTTTCATTGGTTTTGGTTTTTTCTCCTGTTCCTGCCGTGGTTCGACTTGGACGTGAGAGTTTTGGGGTTTTTGCTTTTTCTTTCCCTTCCGCTGGTGCGGGCAGAGAGAGAAATGTCGCTGCCACAACTCCTGTTGCAACACGACTTGCATGATCGTTATTGAAGGTCTGCGTTCCGTCAACAAAAAAATTCGCCTTTGGAATATCTTTTGTATCTTGATTTTCATAAGGATAATACAACAAAATTGTCCGACATAATATCAGACAATTAGTAATTTTTTTTGTGTGTTTTGAATTTTATACTCGACTCGATAGGTCGCATATACTTGATTTTTCTCATGAAATCCACAAAGCCCTACAGGCACATTGACTGGAATAACGAAGAGAGTGATTTTCAGGAAACCAGGCCTCTGGAAACCATCGCGCTCGCCAACAAGCTGAGAAAAAGTCTGGAAGAGGACGCGTCCTTCCCCGCGCGGAAACTTTTTTCTCTCGTCCGGCATTCCGACGAAGAGATTCGGACGCTGGCATTGGATCTGATCGAGTATCAAAACGATCCGTCCGCGATTCCCCCGCTGCTGGAGGCGGCCGCGGATGAAGATATCGGACTGGCCGTCGCCGCGGCCGAGCGTCTTCGGTATTTCCGGAACCCCGAAGCCGAGCGGCATCTGATTGCCGGCCTCAGGCATGCTTCGCTGGCAGTGCGCTTGGCGGCCCTCGCCGCGTTGCGCGAACGGCGGAGCCCTTCCGCCGTTGAGCCGCTTGTCACGCTGCTGGGAGACGTTCGCGTCGAGATCCGGCGCGAGGTGGTCGCCACGCTGGCCAGCTACCACCGGGATGATTTGCTTCTGGCGCTGCGATCTGCCGTCCGCGACGGCGATCCAACCGTGCGCCGGATCGCCGTGGAATCGCTGGAAGACTTTGACGGCTCACGCGTTTTTGGAGACTTGCTGATCGCTTTTGCGGACGAGAACTGGAAGGTTCGCCGCGCGGCGGCACGCGCGCTCGGACGGTTTCCCAGTCAGGCCACCGCATTCGCCCTGCGATCCTCGCTGGACGATCCTGCCTGGCAGGTCGTGGCGGAGACCCTCGGCAGCCTCGCCAGAATCTCCGCAAGCGTTGATCGGACGATTCTTACCCAACTCCACCATGAAATTCCAGAAGTCCGCCTGGCTGCAATCACGGCGATCGGGCAGTCAAATGATCCCCTGTTCGTCCCCTATCTGGGCGCTCTCCTCAACGATGGCGACGAGGCGGTGAAAAAATCCGCCCGCCTGGCAATTGTGCGTCTCACAGCCATTCAGAACGAAACAAACTCTCTCTGAGGCTCAAAACGGCCGGCGAACAGATTTTCGCATCCCTACTTCGACCGGGCGTGTGAGATGCCCTGCCACGGCTCCTGCGGCGGGCTGGCCAACCACTCAAGGCACCTCTCCGCATAGACGGAGTAAAGCGTGTCGTCCGGTCTCGACGCCTGCAACGTTTGAAAAACGGACGCGGCACGGGAAAATTCGCCCGCGCGGTAATCTGCCACCGCCCGTTCGTAGGCAAGGCGGTCTTCAGTGGGGATTGCGGCATGCCAGAACGTGAACAGATCCACCGACTGGCTTCTGCCCACGACGCGAATGCGATCCACGGAGCGCAAGCCGGACACATCAGGCTCCGCGTCGTCGCGCACGCTCCGCGTAAAAAGAATCCCGGTGCCATAGGCCTTGTTCAGCCCCTCGGTGCGCGAGGCCAGATTCACGGTGTCGCCAATGACCGTGAGCTCCATTCTTTTATGGGAGCCCACGTTTCCGAAAAGCACGGGGCCTTTGTGGATGCCGATGCCCAGGTTCCATTCGGGTTTGCCCTGCGCGGTTCGCGTCGCGTTCAACACCCGAAGCTCGGCCAGCATTTTTTCCGAACAGGCGAGGGCGGGGGCGGCGGAACTGTCTTCGAGAGTTCCCCACACCGCCAGAATGCCATCGCCCAGGAATTTATCCACACCGCCCCCCGCCTCGAAAATAATCGCGGTCATTCGGCCGAGGTAATCATTCAGTTCGGCGAGGAGGGTGGCTGGCTCGACCGATTCGGCGTGTGTGGTGAAGCCGCGCAGATCCGCAAAGAGAACGGTGACTTCACGGTGCGAGCCGCCAAGCGACTCCAGCACGCTGTCGCGGCGGTCGAGCAGTTCGCGCACGAGGCCGGGGGAGAAATAGCGTTCGATCATTCGTCGGGCTCGGTGACGGGCCTTTCCTTCCGCGACGAGATCCACAATCAAAGCGCCCACGCTTCCCGTCAAGAATCCCGAAAGAAGCGGGAGCAGGGGAATTTGAACGTGAAGCCAGACGAGTGCGCCGACTCCCCCGGCCAGGATGAGCACGATGCCCGCCGCGCAGGCAAGACATCGGAAAACGATGTTTCGTAAGAGTACGGCGACAAGCCAGGCGGCCAGCGAGGCAAGAAAGGCCGCAAGCCCGCGCGCGACTCCCCCGGGCATTGAGTAGAAGGCCCCCTGCCAGGCCGCCGCCAAAGTTGCGAGGTGGATTTCAACGCCAGACCTCTGGTCAACGGCGGTTTGGAACACGTCGTGCGCGGACGTATAATACGATCCGATCGCGACGATCTTGTCGCGGAAAACCTCTCCGTCCTTCAGATTTTTCCTCCAAGTGATGGGATGAAAAATTTGCCACAGCGGACGCATCGTCTCCTGCGAAACCTTCTTTCCCGGGATGAAGGCCGCTTCTTCCGGAAGCCCCGCCTGTTTCTCTTTCCCGGCAAGCAGCCCAAGCATGACCGATGCGGCAGAAGGGATCATTTCCCCTGTGCCGGGTCTTTTCAAACGAAACGGGGCCAGCCTCACCACCTGATCGTCGTCGCCCCAGAAGCTGGCGTGCCCCACATTTGTCTTGGTCGAGGCGATGAGGGCCTCCCACGGCGGTTGGTAGCGGGCGATATTCTGCCCCGCACCGGAAACATCCTCCGCAAAGGTCGAAACGAGAACAACCCGGTCGCCGTATTTTTCCAGCACCTTGTGCAGTGCCTCGTCCCCTTCGCGCGGCCCGGGCATGAGAACGTCCACCAAGACTAGCCGGGCACCCGCCTGCATGAGGCGCACGATGGCCTCGGCATAGACGGCCCGCGACCAGGGATACCCCTTCTTCATGGCTTGGAACGATGGTGAGGCCGCAATCTCTTCGGGCGAGAGCTGGTCGAGAGTCAGCGAGGAGGCATCGATCCCCACCAGTGCCACCCCGATTGGCAAGACCGGCCCCGGCGCGAGATCCACAAGAAAATCCCCGAATTTTGCCTGCTCCTTCCTCCAGCCTGTGGCAAAAATAACACCGAGAACAAGTCCGACGGCGAGACAGGTTTGCCCAAGGGCGAGCCACCTCCCGTTTCTGCCATTCGGATTTATTTTCGCCATCTTGGCGAGAAACATTATTTGACGCACAACAATAAATCCAGTTCTGTATGCGCCAAATGAGCCCATGCAGAAAAATTACCGCCCGTGCGCGATCATTCGTTCTGTTCGTTTTGGCGATCCTGCTGGTGCAGTTGCCGACAGGAGCCCAAACGCTCACCGATGCGGCGCGCACAACGCAGAATACTTTGTCCGCGCTGGATCGGTTTGATACCTTCAGTCCCGCCGATGAGTTTGCAAATCCCAGTCCGGCGGATGCCGATCTCGGCGAGCAGTTGCTGTTGACGAAAAGCCAGCGCTACCGGCCGTTTTCCATCAATGCCAACTGGGCCACGACGTGGACAAACAACGCTTTCTACACGCCAACCAACAGGGTGAGCGACGTTTTTATGAACGGTTCGGTGGGAGCCGTCGCCCTGCCTCACCTCGGCAACAACTACTTCTTCGAAGCCTCGGCCCGCGTCCAAGCCTATCGCTTCTTCCGCAACCCGGTTCTCGATTTCAACTCGATCGTGGCAGGAGCCGGCTTTTTGAAGGTTTTCCGTGAATACGGCGATGTGGGTCTTTATGCCCACTACCAGTATTCGGACTTGGTCAGCCCGCACGGAGCGGGGGAACTGCTTCACGAGCATGTGATCGTCACGGGGTTGCGCAAGATGTTCCAATTCTCCCGCGCCCAGGCGCTTTTTCTTTCTGCCGAGGCCAGCTTCAACCTGGGGGGGGTGCCCAATTACGCCCTGGCCAGCCAATACACGCTCTTTGCCGCACACCAGATTCAATGGACAAGGGCACTTCAATCCTCGCTTTATTATCAAATGCAGACGCTGGCATTTGCCGAGGGCGGCCGCACGGATTTCCGAAACAACGTCGGGCTTTCTCTCAACCTTCAACCGTACAAATGGCTCACCATCTACTCTTCGACGTGGCTGGGCTGGAATGCCTCCAACCAGAGCGAGTATAATTTCTTTGCGGCCAATCTTGGAGGAGGGGTGGGAGCCAATATCAGCTTTTAATTATGTTCCGCATCCTTTCCGGCACCTGCCTCATTTTTACGCTGGCCATCACATTGTCGGCCGCCCCGCTTGAGAGCGCGAAGATCACGGTGACCGTCAATAAAGTCCTGATTGCCCCGCCTCAGCAGTCTCCCAAGCCCGCCGCCGTGGGAGATGTCCTGACGGGAAAAGCCGCCCTGGAAACCGGTCAGTCCTCGCGTGCCGAACTCACTTTCAACGACCAGACCATCGCGCGCATCGGGGCGAATTCGGTCTTCTCTTTCTTCCGTGGCACCCGGGAACTGGAACTCAACCAGGGGGTCATTTTCATGCAGGTTCCCAAAAATGCGGGCGGGGCCACGATTCAGACGGCGGCAGTGACCGCGGCCATCACCGGCACCACGATCGCAATCGAATATTCGCCGGCCTCCGGAAAGTCCCGGGGAGCGGTAAAAATTCTGGTTCTGGAAGGAACCTTGCGGGTTTTTCTGAAAGCGCATCCCGGGGAATCCCTGCTTCTGAAAGCCGGCCAGATGATCGTCCTGGATCCGCGGGCGACATCGTTGCCCGAGCCGCAAATCTTCGATATCGGGAGACTGGTCAACACCTCCAAGCTCCTTGGCCGGCCCTTTCAACCCCTTGGCAGCATGCCCCTGATCACCGAGAGCATCGCAAATCAGGAAGCGGCCAAGAAGAAGGGCTCCCTCATCATCAGCAACTACGTTTTGCACGCCGAAATTCCCGGCGGGGTGGCCAACTTCCAACAGGACAACAGCGCCACGACACTGCGAACGATCGTCACGCCCGCTCCGACTCCTCTTCCCCCCGTTCGTGTTGTTCAACCTTTGCCGTTCGTTCCCCCGCCCACACCGCCGCCAATCCCTCAGCCGTCGCCGTCGTATTCGCCATAACCGCCAAGGAAAGAGCGTGACAGGATTCTGTTGACGCACCCCAATCATTACGATCACAAACCGTGGAGGTGTGTTCGGGATTGTCGCAACCCGCGCGGGCGGTGTAACCTCCGCCGGACATGGGCCGACTGTCATCCTCCTCCACTCCCGCTTCTCCCGGAAATCCCAAAACCGGACGGCACGTGCTGACCCTTCTGCAACTGCTGGTCACCATCGGCCTGCTCTGGTGGCTTTTTCACAATCCGGAACGCCGGGCGGCCATGGAACAGGCGCTGCGGACGGCCGATTGGAGGTGGATGCTTGCCGCGTTCGCGGCGGCCGGGCTCTGCGAGCTTTTCGGGATCCTTCGCTGGCAACTCTTCCTGCGCATGTTGCACGTCGAGATCCGCCTCGCCGAGGTGACCCGGCTGTTTTTTATCGGGGCCTTTTTCAACCAGTTCCTGCCCGGCACGACCGGGGGGGATCTCGTGCGCGTGCTTTACCTGATGCGCGATTATCCCGCCCACCGGACGGCCGGATTCCTGAGCGTGGCCGTGGACCGCCTGCTGGCTCTGCTGGTGCTCGTGGCGATGGGACTCGCGTTCGCGTGGACGCGCGGCGCCTGGTTCGCAAGCAGCCTCGCCGTCGGATACACAATGAAAATTTTTGCCATTATCCTGTTCGCGACGGGCGCCGGGCTCGTCGCCTCGTTCCTCCTGACAAGCCGGCACCTGATCGAACGCCTGCCGGCCCGCTTTCCGATGCGCGCGCAGATCGTCAAACTTTCGACGCTCTGGCAGCTCTGCATCGCGAACCGCCGCGAAGCCTCCCTGGGCGCCTTCTACACCGTCCCGATGCTTCTGTCTTATTTTTCGGCATTCTACTTTGCCGGCCTCGCATTCACGGCCAGGGTGACCTTTTGGGACATGACCTCAATCATGCCGCTGGTAACGGCGATTGCGTCCCTCCCCATCAGCCTGAACGGGATTGGCGTGCGCGAGGCTCTCTTCGAACAACTCCTCTTCAAGCTCTGCCATGTTCCCCAAGGAACCGGACTCCTCATCTCCATCACCGGAATGTGCGTGTATCTCGTCTGGGCGATCCCCGGAGGATTTTTCTACATCAGCCGAAGCCGGGGTTAACCTTGGGCGCATGACGGCAGAATGAGAAAGATCGCCCGGGTGAAAACTAAAATAGGACGTGCGGGCCGGTTCCATCGGACGGGGCGCAGTGAATCGTCACTTCCCGGTGACCGGCCGATTCCAACTCCTGCCTCACGGCACGGGAGGCAAGCTCCGAAGAGTTGCAGTCCTGACTGAGGTGGCCGAGGATGACATGCCGGAGCGCGGTTGTGGCGACCTGGGAAACAATTCCGGCGGCGGCCGCGTTGGAGAGATGGCCGTGGCGGGAGAGGATCCTTTGCTTGACCGCCCACGGGCGTTTCTTGTCCTTCTGCAGGAGTTCCTCGTCGTGGTTGGTCTCGATAAGCAGTCCGTCAACCCCCCGCACGCACTCGACAACCTGCCGGGTCGCGAAACCGAGATCGGTCAGCACGGCAAAATTCCGCCCCCCATGGCGCAGAACAAAGCCAACCGGGTCGGCCGCGTCGTGCGGCACCGAAAAGGCGAGCACCTCAAAGGCTCCGAGCGCAAAAGCCCCGCCGCTCGAAAAAAGATTCCATGCCGCCTCGACCCCAGCCCGGCGCAGACTTTCCGCCGTGAGCGGGGTTGCAAAGACCGGGATGGGATTTTTTCCGCACAAAACCTTCAGGCCTCTCGCGTGATCTCCATGTTCATGCGTGAGCAGGATCCCGGCAAGATCCCCCGCGCACAGCCCGTGCTCCTCCAGATGGCCGACAAGCCGCTTCGCACTCAGGCCGGCATCAACCAGAACAGCACACCCTTCCGCCCGCACCAGCAGGGCATTCCCCGAGCTTCCGCTCGCCAAAACCGTCACGCTCAACATGCGCGGGATTCCAACAGGAACCGCCCGCCATGAAAAGCAAACCCGTGCCCGCCGACGATTTTTTTCAGACCGTTTATTTTTGTCTTGCGCCGGGGTCCGGGTTCACTAGTATCTCCCCTCCCGCATGGCGTCGGAGGTTCGCGATTATCACGATTGAGTGGTTTTTTTGTCCCATCGAAACGGCGGTGCTCAAAAAAACAGAATTTCAATAATGCCCACGATCAACCAACTGGTCCGCAAAGGACGCCGCAAAATAACGGTCAAATCAAAATCGCCGGCCCTGGTCAACTGTCCGCAACGCCGCGGCGTCTGCGTGCAGGTCATGACCCGCACGCCGAAGAAGCCGAACTCCGCCCTCCGCAAAGTCGCGAAAGTCCGCCTCACAAACGGCCAGGAAGTCATTGCCTACATTCCGGGCGAAGGGCACAACCTCCAGGAACACTCGATTGTCCTCGTGCGCGGCGGCCGCGTGAAAGATCTTCCCGGCGTCCGCTACCACATTGTCCGCGGGACGCTTGACAGCCTCGGGGTTGACGGACGCCGCCGCAGCCGCTCGAAATATGGAGCCAAACGGCCGAAGCCCGGCCAAGAAGACGCCAAGGGCGGCAAAGGGGCCAAAGGCGGAGCCGCCAAGGGCAAGAAGAAATAACACGCCAACAACCCGCAATCTGAAATTTCCAATCCGTATTTGAACCTATGTCCCGCAGACGCCGAGTCATCCACAAAGAAGTTAAAAAAGACGCCCGTTACGCGAGTCCGGTTGTCGCCCGCCTGATCAGCGCCGTGATGCGCGCGGGAAAGAAATCCATTGCCGAGCGCATCGTCTACACGGCGATCGACAAAAGCCGCGAGGGCAGCGACACGGTCGATCCGCTCGAGACCCTGAACAAGGCGATCGAGAACGTGAAGCCCCGCCTCGAAGTCAAGTCCCGCCGCGTGGGCGGGGCCACCTATCAGGTTCCGATGGAGGTTCCGGCCGACCGCCAGATCGCTCTGGCGATGCGCTGGATCGTCACTTTCGCGGGAAACCGCAAGGGAGTTCCGATGGAAAACGCGCTCGCCTACGAGCTCAAGGATGCCGCCGCCGGTCAAGGCAACGCGATCAAAAAGCGCGACGACATGCACAAGATGGCCCAGGCCAACCGTGCGTTCGCCCACTTCCGCTGGTAGCATCTCCCGGACAATGGAGATCGCGCATTTTGCCCGATCTCCACTGCCATTTCCGACTCACGTCCCGATCAATCCCGCTTTAAATATCTCTTATGGCAACCGCACCTATCGACCCCGCTAATCCGAATTCCCCGAACCGCGCGTTTCCGCTGGAAAGGACGCGCAACATCGGGATTGCCGCCCACATCGATGCCGGCAAGACGACGCTCACCGAGCGCATCCTTTTTTACACCGGCATGATCCACAAGATCGGCGAGGTTCATGAGGGCACGACGGTCACCGACTGGATGGAGCAGGAACGCGAACGCGGGATCACGATCACCTCGGCCGCCACAACCTGCGCGTGGATGCAGCGCCCGGAGGAAGGCATCTACAAGGCATACGAAGGCATCAAAATGCGCGTGAATATCATCGACACTCCCGGCCACGTGGACTTCACGGCCGAGGTCGAACGTTCTCTGCGCGTGCTCGACGGCGCTGTCGCTGTTTTCTGCGGGGTTGCCGGCGTACAGCCGCAATCCGAAACCGTCTGGCGCCAGGCCACCAAATACGGCGTGCCGCGCATCGCTTTTGTCAATAAAATGGATCGCACCGGCGCGGACTTTGATGCGGCGGTTGCAAGCATGCGCACCAAGCTCGGAGCCAATGCCTGGCCGATTCTGATCCCGCTCGGCCGCGAGGACTACCTCAAGGGCCAACTCGACGTCCTCAACCACAAGGCGGTGATCTATCTCGACAACGACGTGATGGGATCGACCTACGAGATCCAGGAAATCCCCGAGGAGCACAAGGCCTCCGTCCTCAAGGCCTACGACGACCTTGTCGCGCAGATGTGCGATCTGGACGAGGAGATCGGGATGCTCTTCCTGGAAGAGAAGCCGATCACCAAGGAACAGCTCAAGGCCGCCATCCGGCGCCAGACGATCGCCAATCGATTTGTCCCGGTCGTCGGCGGTTCGGCGTTCAAGAACAAAGGAGTGCAATTCCTTGTCGATGCCGTGATCGATTACCTTCCCGGCCCGCTGGATATCGCGCCCGCCAAGGGGCTCAATCCCGACAACGTTTCCGAAACGATCCTGGCTCCCTCGAACGACAACGGGAACTTCTGCTCGCTTGCGTTCAAGCTCTGGAGCGATCCTTTCGTTGGAAAACTCGTCTTCTTCCGCGTGTATTCCGGCAAGCTCTCGAAGGGCGACACCGTCTACAACCCGCGCACCAACAAGCGCGAGCGCATCAGCCGCCTCATCCAGATCCAGGCCGACAAGCGCGAGGATATCGACACCTGCTACTCCGGCGACATCGCCGCCATCGTGGGCATCAAGAATATCACCACCGGCGACACGCTCTGCGACGAAGATCATGCGATTCTTCTCGAGCCGCCATCGTTCCCCGACCCCGTCATTTCGATGTCGGTCGAGCCGAAGACAAAAATCGACCAGGAAAAAATGGGCATCGCGCTCCAGCGACTCGCCGAGGAAGACCCCACATTCCGCGTCTTCACCAACGAGGAAACCGGCCAGACGATCATCGCCGGCATGGGCGAACTCCACCTCGAAATCATCCGCGACCGCATGCTGCGCGAATTCAAGGTCGAAGCGAATTCCGGAAAACCACAGATCGCCTACAAAGAAACCATCCTCGCGCCGGCCAACGGCGAAGGCAAGCTGGTCAAGCAATCCGGCGGACGCGGCCAATACGGACACGTTGTCTGCAAAGTCACGCCGAACGAACGCGGCAAAGGCATCACAATCGAGAACAAGGTCGTCGGCGGAACGATTCCCAAGGAATTCATCCCGGCGGTCAACAAGGGCTTCCACGAAGCGGTTCTCAATGGCGTCGTCGCCGGCTATCCGGTCATCGACGTGCATGTGGATATCATCGACGGCAGCTACCACGACGTTGACTCGAACGAAATGGCGTTCAAAATGGCGGCGATCTTCGCCCTCAAGGATGCGCTCAAAAAGGCCAAGCCGATCCTCCTCGAACCGATCATGAAGGTAGAAAACATCACTCCGGACGAATACCAGGGCGACATCATGGGCGACCTGAACCGCCGCCGCGCGCGCATCATGGGCATTGAAACGAAGGGTATCGTTTCGATGATCAACGCCGAAGTGCCGCTCTCGGAAATGTTCGGCTATGCCACGGCAATCCGCTCGCTCTCGAAAGGCCGTTCCTCCTACTCAATGGAACCCTCGCACTTCGAGCAGGTTCCCGAGCAGGTCAAGGCGGCGATTCTCGATCAGAAGAGCTAAACAAACATCGGTTTCCCCACATAATCCCCGGAATGGCAGTGTCAAGAAATGTGGCGCTTCCGATGTTTGCTTGCCCGGTGCTTGCCCTGTCTGCCCTTCGTCTCTCCCGGCTTTTCTGAGATGGCGGAACCTTTCAAGTTCCGGATCTTTGGGATGCCGGATCCCTCGACGACTCTGCGGTTGGGCTTCTGCATGATTTCGATCTTCCGGAGCACCTCGACCCGCACCGGAACAACACCGGATTTGATCATCGAAACTTTTTCGGCGGCCGCCGCGCTGAGGTCGATAATCCGTCCGCGCACATAAGGCCCGCGATCATTGATGCGGACGATCACCGCTTTGTTGTTTTTCAAGTTGACCACCCGGACGACGGAATGCAGGGGAAGACTTTTGTGGGCCGCCGTCATGGCTCGGGGATTGAATCTCTCGCCGCTGGCGGTCGCCTGGGGTTTCCCGTAGAATGAAGCCTTTCCCTCGAAAACCCTTATCGGCTTCGGGTCGTAGATCGCTGGCAGTTCGAGGGAGTCGCCGCTCAAGGCGGAGGGGGCCGGATCGGTGACAAGCCGACGCGGCGTGGCGCAGCCAGTCAGGCAGATGACGATGGCCCACGCGAGACCGGCTGGAAGAGGTTGGAAGGGTTTCACCGTCAGAGTCGGTGAATTGTCGGAGATCCGGCGGGCAATGGGAAGGAAAACCATCCGCGGTGTTTTGTTCGGATGCTGTTTATTCGGAGCTCGTTTCAGACGGGATCTTCGTTTCGCCAGGATCCCGAATCTTCACTGAACATCTTGCCGGCGAGCGGGATCACGGCTTTCCCATCCGCAAATCGCAGCCGGTTTCATTTCCGAAAATAGCGATCCGCGTAAGTGAGCATGGCCTGCCAATCCTCCAGGGTCACATCATGTCTGCCCACGCGGAGGAAGTAGCCGATCCGGCTGTCCACGAGCTGGCCGGGTGCCGGCTGCTCCTTTTGCGACAGCCCATCGGTTCCGAGGAGCCGATAGACGGGATCCGCACCGAGACCACCGAGAAATTCGCCCTTGGGATCCGACCAGAGATCTTCGGTGCCGCTGGTGATGAGCAACGGCCGTGGCGCAATGAGCGCGGCCAGCTCATGTTGATCCATCGGCAATGCGGCCTCATTTTTGGCGTATTGTCGGAAATTCGGACAGAACCAACGGGTGAACTTATTCATCAGGTCGGCGACGGTTTCTCCGAAGATCCGCTTGCTCAGCGCCACCCCGCCCGCGCCCGAGGCATTCGAGACCACAAGGGCAATGCGCTCGTCCTGTGCGCCCGCCCACATCGCCGTCTTGCCCAGACGGCTGAACCCGAGCACCGCGATCCGTTTGGAGTCAACTCTCGGATTGGTCTCGAGGTAATCCACGGCCCGGCTGAGCGCCCACGCCCACACTCCGACGGTGCCCCAATCCTTGAGCCCCGGCTCCGGCCCGAGCCCGCGCGGGCCCTGCTTCCAGCAGCCGTCCATATCGGGTTCGATTTCGCCATAGGCGGCCGTGGCCACGCCATAGCCGCGATCCAAAGCGAGCTCAATCTGCCACATCGCCTTGTGAATGCCCCGTCCGGCTTCGGTCGGTGTATGGTTGACCAGCTTGTTGGCATAGAGCCCGTAAGCATAATATTTCGGCAGCGGGATATCCGTCTCATCGGTCGTGGAATAATTTCCATCGAAATTTAATCCCAGAAACACGGGCACCGGACCCTTGGCGTTGTTGGGCAGATAGACCAGCAGCTCCATTTGCCGACCGTCCTCCTTGCCTTCGAACAAAATCCCCACCCGCAGGCGGGTCGCTTTGCCTCCGAGCGCATCCTTTTTTTCCTCGCGCACGACAAACCGCATGGCCTCGGGTTTGCCCAGCAGCGTCTTGCCGTATTCCTCGCTCTCGAAAAGGCGCAGCAGTTCCGGACGCCGCTTCTCGCGCCACGTCCGGACGTCGGTCACGCGCGTGCCGTCCTGGCAGACCAAGGGATCCGGCAGGGTGTAGGGCGGGACTTTCGCCTCGTCGAGAATGGTGTCGGCGGGCATGCCGGCATGGACGCAAACCACGGAAAAAAGAACGCCGGCTGCGAGTGCGGTCGAGACGGCGAGCCCCCTCCCCCATTTTTTCTTCCAAGAGACAGTGGCATTCTTTGTGTTCATTATCGATTTTTTCACTCCGGCTTGGTTACTCGTTGGGGGCATTACTCGTCCACGGAAATTTCCGCATCCATCGCCCGCAGCGCCAAAAAAACATCCCAAGTAAAAAAGACCAATCCCAAGGCGAGGGAGAGAATGCTCGCACAAAAAAGGATCGCAACAATGAGCCCGGAGTCCACCTCGGTGGTCGTGAGAATAAAAAGGGCAAGAATCAGGATTGCGGTCAGCAGGATGCAAAGAGTGCAAAACAGAATGGATAAACGGATCAGCCCGCAGCGATGAACAATAATCCGCAACTGCAGATTGATTTTCTTTTTGCGGGAATCCGCCGCCCCCGGGCGCTCGCTGGAAAGGAGCCTCGCCAGATCGATTGCCCTCCCCAGACGGTTGGTCATGCTCAGGATGAGGAGGCCGCACGCGGAAATGATGATTGCCGGGCTGACGGCAAGTTGAAGGACACTGGTAGCGTGAGAAAGAGTCATGGGCAACGGGAAACATCCTAGCCCGGCTCCCCCACAAAATCAATTTGCGAAAATCAATTTACGAATTGCCAGCGATCCCGTTGTGAGGGAACGTAAATCTTTTGTGAGCTGACGGATCGGAAAACCGGTTCGTAACCTGCCCGATGGAGAAAACGATTCCTATTTCAACCGAGCATCCATGAGTGTGACCAAAGAAGAAACCGCCTCCGACCCGGTTGACTACGCACGGGCGGAAATAAACGCGAAACTCAGCGCGAAACAAAAAATCCGTTTCCTGGCCGGGATGCTGCGCATCCGCCGCTTCGAGCAGACGGCGCTCAAGTTCTACAATCAGGGCAAAATGGGCGGGTTCCTTCACCTCTATATCGGCCAGGAGGCCGTGGCTGTCGGCACCGTGATGCTCATGGGAAAAAACGACCATGTCATCACCGCCTACCGGGATCACGGCCACGCTCTGGCCGCAGGGATGGACATGAACGCCTGCATGGCGGAACTGCTCGGCAAGGGAACCGGCTGCTCGAGGGGCAAAGGCGGCTCAATGCATTTTTTTTCTCCGGACAAGCATTACTGGGGCGGACACGGGATCGTGGCCGGGCAGACTCCTCTGGGTCTCGGACTTGCCTACGGGCTGAAATACAAAGGGCTCAAGGGCTGCTGCCTCTGCTACATGGGCGACGGGGCGGTGAATCAGGGCGTCTATCACGAATCGCTCAACCTGGCCGCCCTCTGGAAACTCCCCGTCATCTACATCATCGAGAACAACCGGTATTCGATGGGCACGAGCCTTGAACGCTCTTCCGCCAAGCGCAGCCGCCTTGCGGAACGCGCCGAGGGCTACGGCATCGCTTGGGATATTGCAAACGGCGAGAACCTTTACGAAGTGCGCGCCAAAACCTCGATCGCCATCCAGCGTGCCCACGACAAATCCCTGCCGACAGTCCTCGAAATCGACACCTACCGCTACTACGGGCACTCGGTCGCCGACGCGAATGCCAAGAAATACCGCGGCGCCGATGAAATCGAACGCTACAAGACAAACCACGATCCGATCCGTCTTTGGAAAAAATGCCTGATCGATGAGGGCGTGATCACCGAAGCGAAGGCGGACGCACTCGATGAGGCGATCAAGGATGAGACCGCCAACGCCGCCCAGTTTGCCCTCGACAGCCCGGATCCCGCGCCCGAAACAATTTTTGAAGACGTCTATTGGGAAGTGGACAACCAGACCGAAGCAGGCCAGACCGGCCGTCACTTTTTCGGAGATTAGAAAAAAGGCCCGCACTCCCGTTCCAAATTTCGCATCATAAAACAAGCATGGCCCTTATCACCTACCGCAAAGCCATCAACGAGGCCCTCGCCGAAGAAATCCTCCGCGACGAAAACGTTGTTATCATCGGAGAGGAAGTCGCCCGCTACAACGGTGCCTACAAAGTGACGGAAGGTCTCTGGGAACGGTTCGGCGACAAGCGCGTCGTCGATGCCCCGATCAGCGAAGCCGGATTTATCGGCATGGGCATCGGCGCGTCCATGCTGGGCCTCCGTCCGGTGATGGAGCTGATGTTCTGGAGTTTCGCCTATGTCGCCTGGGATCAGATCATCAATAATGCCGGCCAGATCCGCTACATGAGCGGCGGGCTGATCCATTGCCCGATCGTGATCCGGGGACCGGCCAACGGCGGAACAAACGTCGGCGCCACCCACTCGCACACCCCGGAAAATGCGATCGCCAACACGCCCGGCCTCAAAGTCGTTTGCCCGGCCACCGCTTACGATGCCAAGGGATTGATGAAAGCGGCGATCCGCGACAACGATCCGGTCTGCGTGATGGAAAACACGTTTCTCTACGGCGAGACGTGGGAGGTTCCCGAAGAGGAATACCTCATCCCGCTCGGCGTCGCCGACATCAAGCGCGAGGGCGCCGACATTTCGCTCATCGCCCACGGACGCGCCGTGATCACCGCGCTCAAGGCCGCCGAGACCCTCGCGGCCGAATACAACATCCACGCCGAAGTCCTCGACCTGCGCTCGATCCGCCCGCTCGATGAGGAGGCCATTCTGACGACCGTGCGCAAGACCCATCGCGCTGTTCTCGTCGATGAGAACAAGCCGTTCTGCGGCGTCTCGGCCCAGATCGCCGCGACAATTCAAGAGAAAGCGTTCGACGCCCTCGACGCGCCGATCCAGCGGGTCTGCTCGTTGGATGCCCCGGCGATCTACTCTCCGTCCCTCGAACCCCTCCAACTGCCCACCCCGGAACGCGTCGTAAAAAAAGCGCTCGATATTTGCTGAACAACCCACACGATTCCCCTTTCTATGATCGACATTACCATGCCCAAACTGAGCGACACGATGCTCGAAGGCACCCTCGCAAAATGGCTTAAAAAAGTCGGCGACAAAGTCGAGCCCGGCGACATCATCGCCGAAGTCGAAACCGACAAGGCGACAATGGAAATGGAAGCGTTCGACGAAGGCACGCTCGCCGAGATCCTCGTCCCCGCGGGCGGCATCGTCAAAGTCGGCGCCCGCCTCGCCACCCTCGACGGCGGCAGCAAAGAAAAAAAACAGCCCGCGACCAAATCCGTGACGAAGGCGGAGGCACTGTCCGCTCCATCAGCCCCAAAAGCGGAGAAAAAATCCGCGCCGAAAATCCTCGCCCCAACCACCCCCGGTCAGCGGCCTTCGCTCACAACCGGAACCGCCCGCGTCAAGGCCTCTCCTCTTGCAAAAAAGATCGCCGGCGAGCGGGGGATCGATCTTTCCACCGCCGTCGGCTCCGGCCCCGGCGGACGCATTGTTGCCGCCGATGTCCCGGAAAAAGCCGGCGCGCCCCTTCCTGTTTCTTCATCCGCCCCGGCCGCTCACCGTATCAACATCACAACGGGCGCAGCGGACAAACGGATCCCGCTCTCGGGAATGCGCCGCACGATTGCCGAACGCCTCCTCGCGAGCAAAACCCAGATCCCCCACTTTTACCTCTCGGTCGAAATCGATGCCGCTCCCCTCGCCCAGCTTCGCAAAGAAATCAACGCCCCGGCGGAGGCCTCCGGATTGCCAAAGCTCACCATCAACGACTTTGTTCTTCTCGCCACCGCCCGCGCCGCAGCCCTGCATCCGAAAGTGAATTCCGCCTTCGCCGGCGATTCCATCGTGGAGTTCGCCACCGTGAACCTCTCGGTCGCCATCTCGGTGGACGACGGGCTCATCACCCCCGTGCTCCGCGACGCCCAACATCTCAGCCTCCGCGAGATCAGCGCGGCCGTGAAAGACCTCGCCATCCGCGCCCGTGCCAAAAAACTCAAACCCGAGGAATACCAGGGCGGCACCATCACCGTCTCGAACCTCGGCGCCCACGGCGTGGAATCCTTTTACGCCATCATCAATCCGCCCCAGGCCGCAATCCTCGCCGTCGGTGCCATCGTCAAAAAACCGGTCGTCAACGCCCGGGACCAAATCGTCGCGGGACAACGAATGACCCTCAGCCTCAGCGGCGACCACCGGGTCGTGGACGGAGCCGCCGGCGCGGAATTCCTCGCAACCCTGCGCAAAAGCCTCGAGGCTCCCGCCGTCCTGCTGTTCTAATCAGCGCCAACCCCGCCTCATGATACCGCCTCGGCGCAATTGAGCTTCCCGAACCTTGTCACCCACAGGCAAAGAAATACAATCCGCTTCCTTCCCCGCCTCCCGAAACATCCCAGCCAACCGCTCCGAAAATGGCGATTTCCTTCCTTCCATAACCGATTTTCCACTTGAAATTGAGTTCATATCTACATAGGCCACATCAAACCTATTTCAAAATCAACCCAAGCGAGCCCAATCTTAACGTTCGCAGAAAAATATCGCCTCTTGACATGTGTTGCGCCTGTGATACGATTTGGGCATGTCACAATCCGCAGTAGTCCATGCAAGAATCGACCAAGCGACAAAGGCCGCGACTGAGAAGGTGCTTGATGCCTTGGGGATAACTCCAACCGAGGCAATCCGGCTTTTTTATCGACAGATCGCCATCAGGAAGTCTTTTCCACTGGAGTTGCACGTCCCCAACAAGCTCACCGCCTCGGTGCTCACCAAGAGCGACAAGAATCAGGACATCGAGCGGTTTAATTCAGCCGCTGAGCTTTATGCCTCATGGGACGAATGAATCTCGCTCAAACAAAGCAATTTAAGAAGGATGTCAAACGCATGCAGAAGCGAGGCAAAGACCTCGAAAAAATAAGAGCTGTCATCGACCTTCTTCTTGCAGAGGAACCGTTGCCTCCAAAGAATCGCGATCACCAACTTGGGGGGAATTGGAGCGGGCGACGCGACTGCCACATTGAGCCGGACTGGATTCTGATCTACAAACCTATGAGCGATGAACTTCTTTTGGAAAGGACAGGGACACACTCCGACCTGTTTTAGCAAAATAAAGCGAACCATGCGGCAAACCCATTCGGCTAAGGCCCCAACCTGTTTGAAGGTGTGGCTTATTCCGAAGTAGTTGAGCCAGCCGACGACATAGCGACGCAGTTCGTCGATGACGTCCTGCACCCGATGCCCCCGGTTTCGTCGGGAGATTTCGTTCGACGAGCTGGTATGATCTGACGCACCCCTCAGCACCAAAAAAAAACGCCCCGGCGCGAACCGGGGCGTTCTTCTTTTAGAAGTTAGTAACGGCGCTCGGGTCGGCGATCTCCCCCCCCACCGGTTTCACGGGCTTTCGCCTCGTTGACGGTGAGATTTCGCCCTTGAAGTTCCATGCCGTTGAATTTGGATGTCGCGGCACTGGCACTGGCGGCGTCGGACATCGTGACAAACCCGAATCCGCGCGAGCGGCCGGTCATTTTGTCGTTGATAAGAATCGCCTCACTGACCGTTCCGGCCTGTGAAAAAAGATCTTTGAGATCCGATTCGGTTGTTTCGAAGGAAAGATTTCCCACGTAGAGTTTTGTTGACATATTTGTGTGTTCTAAGGCGCTTCTGCGTGGCTGTTTCCGATGATCGGATTTCAAAATCGCCACTGGGAATTCACGGCTCTCGCCGAAAGAAACACAACTAGCAACCTACCATGCCCCTTTTGAGGGCCTCGGGTTCAATTATAGCCCCAGCCTCCATCAATGCAAGAGAAAAATGTTTCCAATAAATATAAAGTTGACTTTAGAAATATGCGGTATATCCTAATCACATGTATGATCGATGGTGTGCCGACGAACTTCGGTCTAGACTGGATCGGCCCTATGTCCACCTCCTGTTTGGGGCGCGGCAGACGGGAAAATCCACGCTGCTCAACGGGCTGATTCCCGAGGAGGCGCTCCGTTTCAATCTGGCGGATCCGCAGGAGCGCACGCGACACCTCGCCAACCCGGGGGAGTTTGCGCAGGCCTGCCGCAGCCTCCCGGCCAACAAGAAAGGCCAGTTCGTTTTTGTGGACGAGGCCCAATCCGCCCCCTCAATCTTCGATGCGGTGCAAGCACTCTACGACGCGGATAAAACGCGGTGGCGGTTTGTCCTCTGCGGGAGCTCGGCGAGAAAGCTGCGGATGTCCGGGGCAAACCTGCTGCCGGGCCGCAGTCTTCTGCATCACCTGTATCCCCTGACGCTGGCCGAGCATCCTGCGAAGGAAGGCCGGATTCCGCGCGCGACATCGCCCCTTCCGTTTCCGTGGCGCGGGGGGAAACACCGGGCTTTTCCGGAGTGGGATTTGCCCGATCGGCTGGCCTATGGCGCATTGCCGGGGATCGTGACGACCGGGAAGGAGGACAGGCAGGGGCTGCTGAAGACTTATGCGGTCGTGCATCTGGAGGAGGAGATTCGCCGCGAGGCCCTGGTGAAGGACTGGGGCGCGTTCGTGCGCTTCCTCCAACTGGCGGCGGCCGAGTCGGGCCAGGTGCTCAACTACGCGCACATCTCGCAGGAATCCGGCATCTCGCAGCCGACGGTCAAAAGCCACTACCAGTTGCTCGAGGATATGTTCGTGGGAATCCGCGTGCCGGCCTACTCGAAAAGCCCGCGCAAAAATGTGCTCTCAACACCGAAATTTCTGTTTTTCGACCTCGGCATCCGCCATGCCGCGGCGGGCCTGACCCCCTCCGTCGAGACCGTGAAGGCGAACCCCGGCCCGGTCTTCGAACAGTGGGTGGGCATCGAACTGTGGCAGCGCCTCCAATACCTCGGAGAGGGAAAACTGTATCACCAGCGCACCCGCGATGGCGCGGAAGTCGACTTCATCATCGAAAAGAGCGGCACCCTGACCCCGATCGAAGTCAAATGGACAGAGCGTCCGATGGCGAGCGACGCGCGCCATTTGCTCGCGTTTTTGCAGGAAAAAAAGAAAACCGCCCGCCATGGCTATGTGATTTGCCGCTGCCCGCAACCGTTGCAACTCCACGAGCAGATCACCGCCCTGCCCTGGTTCTGCCTGTAAAAAAAGTGGCCTCCGTGCTTGTTGGCGTCCACGATCCGGGTTTTCTCCGGGTGGAGCTTCAGCCCGTTGGCTTCCGTGAACCCTGCGATTTTCTCCAGTGCTTCGCGGGCTTCTTCTTCACTGCGGCAGAGCACCACGAAGTCGTCGGCGTAGCGAACCATTTCCAGCCCCGCTCCGGCCATCTCCCAATCCAAGGGATCGAGGCAGATGTTGGCCACCTTCCTATCCCCCTTCGCTCCATCCCCGTTACGGGACTTCTTTGCTACTACGAGGATTCTGACGCCTCCCGCGTGCGGCTCTTCGGACTGCTTCCAGCCATGAACTCCGCTTCCTTTCGCGGTTCGCGTTCCCCGCTTCACGTCACAACAACTTCCAACCTTCCTGCCTCCAACCATCCCAGACGACCCCTTCCGTGCTCGTGCTGTCAGCACGGGGATCTGGCGCTTTTCCTGACCTCCCCTTTCCGGGGCGGCTTGCGCTTCTCGGGCTTCGCCTTTCCCTAGCGGGCTCGCCGTCGTCTGAAACCGAATCGAGTTCATCATTGTTTTAATTGCGGGCTGGTTGTTCGCTTCCG